>Ga0114996_10000166_pt1 | contig 88919 bp, 91 predicted proteins | sample ArcticOcean_MG_C_4_FD_87039 | JGI IMG/M metagenome (GOLD analysis project Ga0114996, IMG submission 87039) | Marine microbial communities from western Arctic Ocean - ArcticOcean_MG_CB4_134 | ecosystem: Environmental > Aquatic > Marine > Oceanic | place: Arctic Ocean: Canada Basin | collected...
AGCGATTATGTGGTATAAATCAAATACTTCCCCTTTGGTTGTTTGGCGTCTTACTGATGTCTGGGAAAACAATCTCCGAAGTCCATTACTAAGACCATCGCGTTCATGTTCATTAAGTTTTTTTCCAGGCGGAACCTTTGGCCAATACGTCTCTTCAGTCAATATATATTCCTATTCGATGAATTTTCTTGTAGAGTATTCTAACAAAATTTAACTAAGGATCATTATATTTCAAGCAATATGTTTAAAAATCTATTAATACGATATTTCGATTCGTTAAGATATAGAGATTTTGCTTTTTTGTGGATCTGTAATATGTGCAGCCAAGGTGCTGCTTGGGGACTAATCGTAGCACGAGGCTGGATGGTCCTAGAAATGTCCGAATCTTCCGCAATGGTAGGCTTTGTTACTTTTGCTGCCATGGCTCCATTAATATTTATTCCACCACTATCTGGTTTTCTTGCAGATCGTATTGACAGAAAGAAAATCGTAGGCATAAGTATGTCAGTGAATTTTATTCAAAATATCATTTTAGCAATCTTAGGAATTTCTGGTTTGTTAGAAGTTTGGCATATTGTAGCGCTTTCATTTGTAAATGGCATTGCAAGAGCAACACAAATGCCTGCTACACAAGCATTAATTCCTAATCTAGTACCTTCAAATAAACTTCTGAATGCTATTTCACTAAACACTATGACACAACATGCTGCGAGATTAATAGGTCCTGGATTTATCGCTCCATTTATGGCAGGAAACAGGCTGCCTGAAGCATTTCTTATCTGCGCCTTATTGTATTTTGTAGGAATTCTTGCCTTATTAAAAATAAAAACAGTATCAACTGGTATCATTAATAAGGAAGAAAACATTCTTATTAATATTTTTTCAGGATTAATATACATTTATAAAAATGTACAAATACTTAGTTTGACTATACTTGCAATGCTTCACTGTGCAATGACAATGTCATACGAATCAATCTTACCAATACTAGTACACGACCAGCTTAACCTTCAAGCTGTTGGAATTAGCTATTTAATGATGAGCATAGGCGCAGGTTCACTATTAGGCGTCATGATCCTTGCAGGATTAGAAAGTAGCAAGGCGAGGGGGAAAATTCTTCTCATTTCAGGAATTTTCAGTAGCATTGCAGCAATATTACTCGCATATTCCCCTTCAATAACATATGCAATAATATCTGCATTCCTTCTGGGGGCATCAACAGCTAGTTTCATGTCAATCTCTCATGTAATGATTCAGTCAATTATTCCTGATGCAATACGAGGGCGAGTAACAAGCATGTTTGTCCTTCATGTTGGTGGGATAATGGCATTTATGAATTTAGGAAATGGATACTTAACAGACAAATTCGGACCAACTACCATAATGAGCATTCCGGCTATAGGTTTTCTAGCAATGATAATCTTTAGCGTTATGTTGCCTCGATGGAAAAATCTATATCAAGGCACGTTAACTTCAACAAAAAATCTCATGAACGAATAAAAGCCAAACCAAGAGCTCCTTCTCCGGCATGAGTTCCAACCACTGGACCTAGTTCAGAAATTGAAATATCAATATCAGGATACATCTCAACTATTTGATCTTTCAGTTTTTCAGCATCAGTATTTGCATTTGAATGAGCTACAAATGCACTTTTCACAGGCATACACTTTTCGCCGAGCTGAACAAGACGAGCGATTCCTTTTGTCCGTGTTCGAGTTTTATCCAATGGTTCGATTAAACCATCTTTAAGGCTAAGAATGGGTTTAATTTTCAGGATTGAACCCATTAAAACCTGAGCCTTGCCTATCCTGCCACCTTTTTGGAGGTTTTCTAAGGTTTCAAGAAGAACAAAAACTACAGCATTCTTAGCAGCTTCTATTGCAATATTAGCGGTTTCCTGAAGCGAAGAACCATTTTGTGCAGCTCGAGCAGCCTCTATTACAATCAAAGCTAAACTAGGTCCAACATGTTCACTATCGACTATAATTATTTTGTCATCCTCGCCAGTCTCCTGCCTTGCTTGAATTGCTGATTCATAAGTCCCACTCAATTTAGATGAAACATGTATAGATACTATCAGATCCCCTTCGTCAAGTATTTTTTTATACATCTCAAGAAATGCCCCCACTGAAGGTTGTGAAGTAGTTGGCAATTTAGCACTTACCCTAAGAAGTTTGTAGAATTCACCAGAATGAAGATCAACTCCATCTAAGTATGTTTCTGAACCAAAATGTACATTTAAAGGTATTATAGAAATTCCCAATGATTCGATTAAACTCTTTGGAACGTCTGATGTGCTGTCGCTAACAATTCTTACACGCATAATAGTCTCCTTAAATCACACATTAAATCACACATTTTATATCAAAAAATTTCTTCTTTTAAGAAATGGAATTTATGTTTTTATTTTGAACAATAGGACCGGTCTCTGGCATAATTAATCCACATATAAGCAAGGTAAAAGCCATAGGAGCAGCAATTAATAAGCCATCATATAGAGACCCAGTGCTTACCCTTATTAAACTAACAAGTAGCGGTCCAATTGTAGCACCTATTGGAAAAAGAGTCCGAATAAGCCCTAAAGCAATAACAAGTTCCTGGGGCTTTAGTTGCATATCAAAAGGAATTGTAAATAAAACAGGAGCTACTGCAAATGCCAGCATTCCCATAATAAATAGAATTATTCCTAAAGAATAAAGATTAGTTACATGTAAAATCAAAATGTAGCATACTGGCAGTAACAATCCGGGAATCCAAATAAGCGGCTTCCTTCGTCCAATAAGCTGAGAAATAGGACCAGCACTAAACGATCCCAATACTGAACCCAGGGGAAATAAACTCATTAGAAATCCTACAGCCTCGATTTCCAAATCCATAGTTTCCAAAAGAAAGGTCGGATAAAACGTAACAAAACAAGCAAATGGAAAAGCAGCACCAATCTGAGCACCTGCTAATAACCAAAGTGACTTTTTACGTTTTAAGATTGAAATTGGATTACCTAAATATTCAGGTAATTTTTCTAGCTTAGTAGTTATATTTTTTTCTTTGCCAAAGAAAAACCACATAGGAAGAAACAAAAGTAGCAATACACCTATAGCAAAGAAGAAAGCACTCCATCCTCCAAAAAACACAATAAGATACGCTACGCTAGAAAAGGTAACTAATTGACCTAAAGCTTTGATACCAAAATCTATACTATTTATTAAAGGGTACAGATTTTGGGTAAATAATTTCTGCATAAACAATACTTTAACTTGAGTCCAGCAAACCATTGATACAACAAAACCAAAGCGAGAAATTATAAGAAGTATTGGCGTAGAAGCCAAGCCATGAGCAAAAGCGAAAATTGACATAATTAGAGTACAAATAAATATTACTTTTCGTGGATTATATCTTGGTAGCAGCATTCCTGAAGGAATAGATATTAGCGCGAATCCAAAAAATCCTATAGCACCCAAAATACCACTTTGAAAAACAGTAATACCGAGTTCATCGCGCCAAATAGGGAGAAGAATACCAACAGAAAAGAATATGAACTGCGAAAAAAGATCTACATACCAAAATTGCCCCATTATGACCCATCCATAATTAGAATGAATCAGATTTTTACTTTTTTCGGCGTTCAAATTATCACCATGTGATATATTAAATAAAACAGGATTTAACAGCAATTCAATTAAAGCCTGCACAAGGCATAATTAAGCGATTACGTTACAATTAAATTACGTATATTAAAATATTAAAATAGATATATACATATTTTGATAAGAATCCTTAAAAAATGCAACAAAATAAAACAATTCACAAAAGAATTCCGCTGACTCTTACGCTAAATATTTCTGAATATAATAAAGCTCGATCAAGCTTTAAATGATCTTCCACTAGATTGACTTCCAAATGGAGAAATAATCTTAACGCACGTATAGTTTCATAGGGAAATTGAAATTATTGAAAATTTACCAAAAACTAAAAGCGGAAAAATAATGAGAGGGCTTCTTAAGACACGTGAATCTGGATTATCAAAGGATAACATCTCTATTATTAATATCATTTATCGATATCAATAATATCACCCTTCTGATTGTACTTTTCACCTAGTAAGAATTACCATTATTTAAGCTTATAAGTAGTCATGCTTTTACTACAAAATGCACAGAAATCTATTAAAGTACATTTTGATAATCTTTTTTATGTTTCGCTAAGGAGTACACATTGAGTAATAAAATTATCCCCAATGACGACATTTTCAAATTCCATGAAAATGGAAAAATTTCCATTATAGCTCAATCGCCAATTAGAAATAATGATGATCTCTCAATCGCTTATACTCCAGGTGTCGGAAGAGTATCAATGGAAATTCACAACAACCCTAGTAAGGTATGGGATTACACAATTAGAAATAATAGTGTTGCAGTAATATCAGATGGCACAGCAGTTCTTGGTCTCGGAGATATTGGCCCCGAAGCCGCAATGCCAGTTATGGAAGGAAAAGCATTATTATTTAAACAGTTTGGGCATATAGATGCATGGCCAATATGCCTAGATACCAAAGACACGGAATTAATCATACAAACTGTAAAGCTATTGGCTCCATCATTCGGAGGTATTAATCTTGAAGATATTTCTGCCCCACGGTGTTTTATCATTGAAGATCGCCTAAAAAATGAAATGGATATTCCTGTCATGCACGACGATCAACATGGCACTGCAGTAGTAGTTCTAGCCGCATTAATTAACGCTTGTAAGATTACTAATAAACCAATAAATAAAAGCAAAATTGTAATACTTGGAGCAGGTGCAGCAAGTTCAGCATGCGCAAAAATACTCATAGAATCAGGAGCAGAGCAAATAATTCTTCTTGACCGACAAGGAATTTTACATAAACAAAGAAGCTTTGAAGATAACCCCATGAAACATTGGCTTGCTCAACATACTAATCCTTCAAATCTAAGTGGCTCCCTCGATGATGCTCTTCGCAATGCTGATATTTTTCTAGGCATGTCAGGCCCCAACTTAATAACAAGAGATCAAATACTTACTATGTCACCAAATCCAATAATATTTGCTCTTTCCAATCCAGACCCTGAAATACTTCCTAGTGAAATCGATGATATTGCTAGCATCATTGCTACTGGGCGATCAGACTTTCCAAATCAAGTAAATAATGCACTCTGCTTCCCTGGAATATTCCGTGGCGCTTTAAATGTACGTGCTACAATTATCAACGAAGAAATGAAATTGGCTGCTGCGCAAGCTATTGCATCTTATATTCCAGACCATTCTCTAAACAAAAATTATATAATCCCAAACATTTTCGAACTAGGTGTTGCTGAGGCAGTTGCAGAAGCAACAATGAAGGCAGCGACTTCCTCTGGTGTTGCACGAGTATCACCCATCAACACAAAATAGTCTTTAATAAATATAAAAATTCCAAATACTCTGGATTAAGGTTCTATATTCAGATAACATGTGGCCTACCTGTATAACAATAATGATTTATTGGAGAGAAAAATATGTACCAAACAGATATGTATGAGGGAATGTTAGCAGAAACAATAAGCATAAGTGGGCATAATGGTGATAATATTTATGCATATTATGCTCGACCTATTACTTCTAATCCTTTACCAGGAATTGTATTAATCCATCACATGCCAGGTTGGGATGAATGGTATCGTGAATTTACTAGAAAATTTGCCCACTATGGCTACGCAGCAATTTCACCCAATCTTTATCAACGTTCTGGGCATGGAACACCCGAAGATATGGCTATGAAAATTCGTTCTGAGGGGGGAGTATCAGATGATCAAGTAATGAGCGATGTTGAAGCTTCGATGAATTATCTAAAATCACTTCCAAATTCTACCGGAAAATTTGGTGTTATAGGCACATGCTCAGGAGGTCGCCAAACATATTTAGCAGCATGCAGAATTGATGGGTTCAGTGCTGCAGTCGACTGTTGGGGTGGAGGAGTTGTTCAAGAAAAATTAACATCTCAGCAGCCAGTTGCTCCAATTGACTACACTAAAGACTTAAAGACCCCTTTATTGGGTCTATTTGGAGAAGAAGACAAGAGTCCTACTTCTGGCCAAGTAGCAATACATGAGGAAGAGCTAAAAAAATATAACAAAGATTACGAATTCCACAAGTACCCAAATGCAGGACATGGGTTTATGTATTATGACCGACCCATGTACAAACAAGAAGCCGCAGTAGATGCATGGAAAAAGATCATAGAATTTTTTGACAAAAACTTGAAAGTATAAATTATTCATCGACAATATCAAGGAACAATATGTGTACAATGATAGTTGAATCTGCAGAAATTACTGGATCTGGAAAAGGGGGAAATGGTTGGTTCCCAATTAAGGAAGTAAACGTCTCCTACGACCATCCATTTCATGCTCCAATGGAATACGCAGTCAATCTCGATTTTACAAATGAATCTCAGGGACCATCAGCAAGAGTTGTTGTTGAATTAAGTGCTAAATCTGCAGAAGAGTTAATAGAAACCATCAAAGAAGCTCTCAGGCGTGGCAAAGAAGCAATTGCTCAGTGATAAATAATATTCATATCCAAGATATAATGAAGATATCATGCTCTGGGTATGAATATCAAGATTTGTTAATTGAAAATCAATAGGTTTCAGTTAATAAAATTTCTCTCAAAGATACACTCATTTGTTTATCGAATTTCAAACAAAAAGATCGGCAATAAGCTAACGAACATCGAAATACTATTTCTCACTACAATTGGACGTAATTCAGGCAAATTTCGAACAGTTCCGCTAGCGTCACTAGAACATAAGGGAAATTATTTTGTAGTAGCATCTTTTGGAGGAAGCTCTTCCGAACCTGACTGGCTTCTAAATATTCGCAAATACTCAAAAGTTTACATCCAAAATAATTCTATCTCTTGCAATGTAAAAGCCAAGATATTGACGCCAGAAAATACCCAATACTCAGAAATGTGGAATAAAGCAGTTGAAATTTATCATGGCTTCGATAATTACAAAAATACAACATCCAGATCAATAGCTCTCGTCTTATTCATTACTATTTAAAATGAAAAATTAAAAGCGAAAGTAAAAGTAATGGATAATTTTATGCCGATATCAACAATATAAGCCAATTAAAGGCATTGAAAAACTCAACTATCCTTGCTTTTCAGCCATCCTATTGATGATAAAGAATAGAATTCAAATTCGGTTTGGAAAAATCAATCAGTTCACTATAAGAATAGAGATAAAACACAAAATATATTTAATTTAAATAGCAATTAATTTAATAATTTGCACGAGAACCATTTCTAGATTTCTTAGACCGATCGGTAGAATCTAAAATGCGTTTTCTCATCCTAATGCTCAAGGGAGTAATTTCGACCAACTCATCTGCTTCAACAAAGTCAAGAGCATCCTCAAGGCTAAATATTACAGCTGGCTCTAATCGATCAACAATTTCAGATGTAGATTTTCTCATATTGGTAACCTGTCTTTTCTTGCAAATATTAAAATCCATATCTCGGTCACCATTATGCATCCCTACAATCATTCCCTCATAAACATGTATCTGAGACTCAACAAAGGTCTGCGCTCTTTCTTGTGCATTTCGAATAGAATAAGTTACTGAAATCCCACTTTCTGCTGCCACGAGCACACCTGATCTGTTAGATTTTACTTGACCACGCATACGTTCATAACTATCAAATTGGGTATTCATAACGCCCTGTCCACGGGTAGTTTTTATAAAAAAATTCCTGAATCCTATCAAGCCCCTTGTTGGAAGTTTATATACAATTTTTAAGTATCCAGCAGTACTTGCTACCATCTCAGTCATAACTGCTAATCGGGAAGATAATTCTTCGGTAAGAGAACCAACAAATTCTTCTTTGGTATCAATAATAAGTAACTCGTATGGTTCAAGCGTCTCACCATTGTCAATAATTATAACCGCTTCAGGTTTTGAAACTTGGAACTCCATACCTTCTCTTCTCATGTTTTCCATGAGCACAGACAAATGAAGTTCTCCTCGACCAGAAACAAGAAATTCATCCGCACTTCCCGTACGCTCAACTCTTAAACCAATATTAGTCTGAAGTTCTCGTTGCAATCTATCCCAAAGTACACGTGAAGATGCATATGCTCCATCTCGTCCAGAAAAAGGTGACGTATTTACACCAATAGTAACTTTTACAGTAGGATCCTCTATTCGAATTCGTACGAGAGGTTCTGGATTTTCGACTGAAGCTATAGTATCTCCAATTCTAACGTTGCTAATTCCAGAAATTGCACCAATATCACCCGCTAAGACGCTATTAACATCATTACGAGCCAGATCTCGAAAGGAAAATACATGATCTGCTCGAAAATTTTTGATCTCATTTTGATAATTAATTACAGATATCGAGTCACCTTTGTTAATCTGACCACGAGAAACACGTCCAATTGCTATCTGCCCTAGGTGATTATCATAATCTAGTGCAGCAACAAGCATTTGAAATGGCCCAGAGAAGTCATTAGCTGGAGCAGGTATTGCATTTAAAATTGCTTCAAAAAGAGGACTCATGTCCTTTGGGGAATCTGTTAAATTATCAAGAGCGTAGCCATCCCTAGCGGAGGCGTAAATGATAGGAAAGTCAAGCTGATCAGCATCAAGGGCAAGTTCTAAAAATAAATCCTGAATCGCGTCAATAACAGTACTAATATTAGAATTATCTCGATCAATCTTATTAATAACAACAATAGGCTTTAAGTGATTTTCAAATGCAGCTTTAAGGACATATCGAGTTTGGGGCATTGGGCCATCTATTGCATCAATGACCAATAAACATCCGTCTACCATATTGAGAACACGTTCAACTTCCCCACTGAAATCAACATGCCCTGGAGTATCAATAATATTAATTTTAACAGACCCATAAATAATTGCTGTATTTTTCGAAAGAATAGTAATTCCTCGTTCTTTTTCCTGAGGATCAGAATCCATAATCAAATTCCCGACACTTTGATTTTCACGAAAAACTTTAGAATACTTTAGCATTGCATCTACAAGTGTTGTTTTTCCATGATCAACATGAGCAATAATGGCAACATTTCTGAATTCTTTCATACTATTTTCTTGCATACTAATATAACCTACATAAATGAATAAAATGAATAAAATGATACTTATTTACAACAATAAAAAATAACTATATAAGATTGTACAACGTTTCACTAAATTATTTCTCTAACCCTCGCAACATTACTCGAATTGGAGTCATGCTAATGATTATTCTATCTTCGTTCATGGCTCTTTTCTTTGATGCCTCAACTTTATCCTTACCGGAATATCTTGCTGTTAATCTTTCAACTAAATCAACAGCTCCCAATTCATCTATAGTTGCAAGCCCTCGTGCTATAACACCTCGCCACATATTCTGTGGATCATCAATTGCCACCGAAATTCTAGAATCACGAGTCAAATTTTTTGCTTTAAGCCTTTGTTTAGTAGTGGAAAAAAGAAAAAGTCCATTAGAATTATATTCATACCACATAAATGTTATCTGAGGAGAACCATCTTTATTTAACGTAACTAATTTAGCCAACAGAGGTTGTTCAAGAAAACTTTGAATAATATCAGAACTCAATTCAGGATGCACAAATTACTCCTAAAAATTATTAATAAATAAAATTAATATTCAATTATAGCTTGACTATAGCTCGACGCAAAATTTCACCAACTTGTAATGCTCGATAGGCTTCATTGACATCATCAATTTTATATCTTCTCGTAATTAATTGGTCTAGAGGAAATTTTCCTTCTTTAAACCACCTTAGAAACATTGGAAAATCTGTTTCAGGATAGTAAGCATCTAAGCTTCCACGATATTGCCTTTGACCTACAACAAAATTCCTCGAAAAAAGCGACATTGGATCATTTGTATTTGGAAATCCAATCAATACAGCAACCCCGCCTTGATTGTACGTCCCTGAGCCACCTGATTTTGTAGCTAGAAATATTTATTCATTTGTAATCTTAACTCCAATAGCATCAAAAGCATAATCAACCCCATCATTGGTCATTTCCTGAATAACCTGAACGGGATCGCAATTAGATGCATTAATTTCATTTGCTGCACCAATGCTGCACCAAATTTTAACTTTTCATCATTTAAATCAACTGCAATAATTGGATAAGCCTCAAGAATTACAGCAACTTGAATTACACATAAACCTACTCCTCCAACTCCAAAAATTGCGACGGCCCAGATCTGATATTTGCAGTGCATAAGGCTGCTCCAGCTCCTGTCAGAACTGCACATCCTATAATGCAACTTACATCAATGGGGGTATTCTTTAGATATTGGAACCACATACTTTTTTCATGTTAACTTTTAGAATTAAAAATTCAAATTAGTATTTGTATTTTATACAAAATATTGAATATCATATATAAATTTGTATATGATATTCTAAAAATATGATGTATACTCTCATAAAATTTTAAAAGGAAATCTAAATGGTACGAGATAATGAAGAAGACTTGAGAGTGATTAATTATCTTACTTCTCAAGGAGAAAAATATACTTTCAAGGAAATGTGGCCAAGGGTAATGCAAGCTCGAATAGATTTATTAAATGAAATACAGGGAATAAATAATAATCAAGCAATCTTCAAATTCTCTGAGGATGAATGGAGTATTTTAGAAATTGCAAATCACATACTTCAATCCTCTGAACGTGTATTAAGTGTTGTAGAAAAGTTAGCCATAAACGGTACAATTGAAGGCGTTTTAAATATTGACCCTCCAATGGAATCCACTAAACTATCCCTACATGAGATTCATGGCAATCTTCTTGAACGTGGTCTTGACCTATCTTCGTTAACACCTAATCTTCCTGAACGACCTTCAACAATACCAACTTGGGATCACAGTGTTTTTGGCCCCCTTCATGCGAGATCATGGTATCTTTTCCAACGTCTACATGATATTGATCATATGAAACAAATACAAAAAAATAAAATTCACCCTAACTATCCTAAATAATAATATGCAAGACTTAGACAAAGTATTTTTTCCTCGATCAATTGCTATAGTAGGAGCATCACCTGATATTAAAAGTCAAGGAAATGGATATGTCGCAGCTCATCAAGAACACAATTTTTCTGGCAACATATACCCTGTCCATCCTACTGCTGAATCTGTACGAGGTATAAAGACTTATAAAACTATCCTTGAAATCCCTAACGATGTTGACTACGTCATTTCCAATGTACCTAATTCCAGTGCACTGGAATTAGTACATCAATCCGCAAAAAAGAATGTAAAAGTCATACAATTTTTCACAGCTCGATTTAGCGAGACAGGCATCCCTGAAATGGCAGAATTAGAAAATGAATTATTAATTCAAGCAAAAAAATATGGAATACGTATCATTGGGCCAAATTGCATGGGAGTTTTTCATCCTGCAAATGGAATGGCTTTCAGGCTTGGAATGCCCACTGAAAAAGGTAACGTCGGATTTTTCTCTCAAAGTGGAGGAAATGCCATCGAATTTGTAACTGAAGGTCAAGCCAGAGGACTCTCTTTTAGCAAAGGAGTAAGTTATGGAAATGCATTAGATCTTAATGAAGTTGATTTCATTAATTACCTAATGAATGATAAAGAAACTTCAGTAATTGCTGCTTATATCGAAGGGGTCAGAAACGTAAAAGATTTTATTTCTTCTCTAAAAAATGCTACTAAAATAAAACCAGTAATCATCTTAAAAGGAGGTAGAACTCAGGCTGGCTCTCGAGCTGTAAACTCTCATACTGCTTCACTTGCTGGATCGAAAGAGATTTGGAATGCCATAGAAAAACAAACTGGAATTATTTTAGCAAACAATATGGATGAATTGGTAGACTTATGTGTCACATTTTCTTTCTGCAATCCAACCTATGGTAAAAGTGTCGGAGTAGTAGGCGGAGGTGGAGGAAGAAGTGTCGCTTCTGCTGATGAGTGTGAAGAGGCTGGATTAAATGTAATTCCATTTCCTGAAAGTATTATCGAGGAATTCAGAGAAATTGATCCCAAAATTTCGGAATGGATAAGCAATCCTGCTGATGGATCTATATTAGGTGGAAGCAAATTAAATATGAAATTGATTCTTTCAGCAATCAATAAACATCCAGAATTTAATCTTATTATTGGAAATATTGGAGAGCATTTTCCATTAGATCAAATTCACGGTATTGAAGCTGTAAATACTACTACTGATAATTATATTGAGATTGCTAATTCAAAAATAAAACCAATGGCATTAGTGCTTGGTCATGGTGTCAGTCAATTTGAATGGCAGAGAACTGGCATCTTAGAGCTTAGAGAAAAAATAATGACAAATAAAGTTGCTGTCTATCCTTCGGTTTACAGAGCAGCTCGGTCACTATCTACTGCTATTAATTATTGGAATCGTATAAAAATTTAAATCATCAATTTTCTCCAAAAGCCCATGCTTTTATCAAGTGATACGCTATTGCGATAGGCCCAGGTAATACTAGTTCTGTACTAGGTTCTAATAAGGCCTTCTGGATTCTCTCACGGGAAAACCATTGAACATCATTCATTTCCTCATCATCTTTTTCTATCAATGTTGTCAAAGCATTTGCGTGACATCCTATCATCAATGAATAAGGGAACGGCCATGGCTGAGAAAAAAGATACTTCACATTAGAAACAGCGATTCCCGCTTCTTCCATTACCTCTCTAGCCACAGCTTCTTCAATTGTTTCTCCTTGATCAACAAACCCAGCAAGAACAGAATAAAAATTACCACTTGCCATTCGTCCTCGTGATTGCCCAAGCAAACAATATTCACCACTTGAGACAAGGGTAATAACTACTGGATCTGTACGAGGAAAATGGTATTTTTTACATGAAATACAAAACCTAGATTGTCCACCTCGTTGAAAAATAGTCCTATGACCGCAATAAGAACAAAAACCGTGGCTTTCATGCCAATTTAGTTGGGCAACAGCTTGAGCAAGTATTCCAGAATTAGATAAAGACAATACTTCAGCTGCAGATCGTATAGAATAAAATGATTGATTTTTATCATTATTAAGTAAGGAAATTAAATCATCTCGACCTGATATTTCTATATAAAAATGGGATTTTCCTTGAAAAAGCCCCAGAAATATTGGGAAATTTTTAATTTCCTTGTCCTTAAGAAATTCATTATTAACCCAAATTAATTCCTTATCATCAGGAGAAATTAAAACTTTAAGGCCAGAATCCTCACTATCAAAATTAGCCAAAATAAGAAATTTACTTGAAGAAATGGTTGCTGCAGCTTGAATCCAATTTTCATCACGTCGCTCTTTTTCAGAACGATCAAGTGGATTACCGGAAAAAAACTGATAATTCTCCATAAATGGCCTCTTAAATCTTTTTCTAACTATTTTCTATCGGTCGTATTTTCGATTCAACTTCCAGATGAGAATCTGCGACATATAAATCCCAAGGAGTAAACGATTCAACAAAACTTCTGGCTTCATCAAGAGAAGTCATTCCTTTATCTGCACGCCCAGGTTCATATCCAAAAGTTTTAGCAAACGCATCAAAACCTCTAGGAGTTTCACGCACTGCACCTAATTCTACAATCTGATCATCATCTTTAAGGATTAAACGTATCCCTACTCGACTCGCTTGCCAATATAATTCCATATAAATCACCACTCCGTAATCTTTTAAGATTAATACACTAAGATAAGGTTATAGTTATTAATAATCATAATGAACATTAATAACAATGCAACAATAAATTAATTAATACCATTGCTAAATCATTATATTTAACAATTTAGCAGCTTTAAAGTTAGCCAAGAAGCTATGAATATTATTTCGAATTTCTTCAGCTTTTGAATTTGGATTATTATCCAAATGTTACGGGAAGTAATACTAGTTAATCTACAGATCCATATTTTACAATCATAGATTCATAGATTGTTTTCTATTAAACTAAAGATTTAGAATATTCCCCAATAAATGATAATGTTCTCATCAAAGCATCCTCAGAATTATTCTCTGGAGGAATAGGCTGAATAATTACTTCAGTAGCTCCCCAATCATACAATTGATTAAGCCGCTCCGAAATACGATTTTCATCTCCCCAAAGTACCACTGATTCAATCATTTCATCGGTCCAATTTCCGGGAATAATATCTTCATATCCAGCAGCCGCAAACATTTGTAAATAAAATGGAAGAGTCGGATACACTGCTAAATTTTTCTTTACTGACATCACAACTTCTTCCCACTTATTACTCAAGCAGACGGGTGCATGGGTAATAAGTGGAGGAACATTCTTTCCTACTTTATTGGCTCCTATTTGCATTGCAGGAAGGGCAATATCTCTTAGATAAACACCCGGACAAACCCAAGAAATTGCACCATCGGTTACTTCGCCAGCCATTTCAAATGATCGACTTCTAAGTGCAGAAATCATAACAGGGGTTTTCAAAGGACCTTGGCGAAGTTGAGCTTTTGCTGAATAGTATTGACCTAGAAAATCAACTTCTCCTTCTTGGAGAATCATTTTCAATATTTGCACATATTCATTTAAATGCCCCAATGGTTTTACAAAATCCGTTCCATACATGCCAGTTATAGCTGGCTTATGTCCAGTTCCGATTCCTAATCTAAAACGTTCTGGAGCTATAGATTCAATCACTTGAACTTGTTGAGCTAATGCTAGGGGATGTCGGGGCCAAAAAGGGATAATCGATGTCCCCATTTTAATCGAACGAGTCTTTAACGCTGCAATTGTGAATACATTTATGGGGTCTAACCCTACACCACCTGAAGTAAGCCAAACAGATGGGATACCCAATTCTTCTGCTTTTAATATTTTATCAACAATTATTTGTGTATCAGATCCCATCACGGTGACTCCAATAGACCGACTACTCATAGTTAACTCCCAAAAATTACATACACTTTTTAATCTCTCTCATCCTCAAGAATACTAGAAACATAAAAATAGCACTCCATGAAAATAAATTATATATTTTGGAAGTGACTAGCTATTGTTTTCAGCAATCCTTAGTAAGTAATACCTGAACTACAAAATAAAGCAAATGAAAAAGCTACTAATTAAGCTTAAATATACCAATAAAGAAAAAGTAGGGAGAATAAATGAAAATGGAGTTCCTTTTAAAATTCTTGATTTCTCAAATAAGGAATGAATACTTAGAAACATAACCTTTAATATACTTTAAAATGCCACGCAGACCCGAATAGTATTATTCATATTACAAAAGAACATAATCGTGATATTCTCAAGACAAATAACTATAGCAATGCTTCAGTAATTTACTGAATAACATGACAGAATCTAAATTTATATTTGAACAAATAAGAATTTAATTGCTATAATCTTTCAAAGATGAAACACAATCATTAAGATGACATAAAGTCTATACAAACATGAAAGAAAGAAGAATTACATGACGCAATCTAACAATTCAAAAAATAGCTGGATTCAAGATCATTTAACGAAATATATCCAAACAAATGGCGAAGACGGTCACATATGGAAAGGAATGCCAACACTATTATTGACTACTACAGGACGTGTTTCAGGACAATTCCATACTACACCGTTAATTTACGGAAAATTTGAAAAAAAGGTTTTAATAGTTGCTTCCCGAGGTGGTGCTCCAACCCATCCACAATGGTATCTAAATATTCTAGATAGTCCAAAAATAGAAATACAAATCCTTTCAGACAAATTTCATGCAATCGCACGAACTGCAACACAAGATGAAAAGCCAGAATTATGGAATATTATGACTGAAATATTTCCAATGTATAATAATTACCAACTAAAAACTGATCGAATCATACCACTTGTAATTATTGAAAGAATATCTGAGCTTTAATCATATTTGGAGCAAGAATTACATACCGAATTCTGTCATGTTGTTAAAAATAAAGTGGTGGACGCTATAAAAATAGATCTGGTAACCTCTGCGTTTCCGATTTAAAACAGCCTAAATCTAAATTTTATTATACAAAATTAACTTTAGAAAGTAACAATTTCCATTCAGTTGACGCTTGCTGTTTAATTGCGACATCCCATCCTTGATTCATAGCGGCATTCATAACAACAAAAACAGCTGGTTTGAAATCAGTAAACAGCTCTATTGTCTGATCTATAGATGCAATTTTCATTGCCTCCATAGACTTAATCAAAGGCACAGGGCAAACCTCACCTCTAACGTCTACGATAATAGTTTCTTCGCTAGCCATAATAAATAAACCTCCAAGCATAACCAAAACAAACTATTTAAAAAGCGAAATCACACCACAACAAAACAATCAATACTTGTGCTTTCGCATAGATATTCTGGCAGGAGCGGCAGGATTCGAACCCGCGGCCAGCGGTTTTGGAGACCGCTGCTCTACCAACTGAGCTACGCTCCTACATAAAAGTGCCCCTGGAGGGACTCGAACCCCCGACGCCCTCCTTAGGACGGAGGCGCTCTATCCTCTGAGCTACAGGGGCTAAAACCATAAATATAGCTAAAACACTGCCTTTTGTTGAGCTATATTTCCTTAAGGCAAATGGAAGTATAATATATAGTATAATCTATATGCAAATACAACATTATTTTTGATCCATTTAAGATGTAATTGACGTTAATTTCAATAACAACTACGAACTACGATCATCGTCATTGTAATGATATCAGGAGTTTTTCAAATGAACCAAACAGGCAAGCAGCACCGATTGTCAAGCGTCACAGAAAATTATTTACTTTCCCTTTATATATTAAGGGAACAAAACGAACGCGCTACTCAAGTACACTTAGCAGATTATATAAGAAATTTACCTGCAGAAGAGGGCTTAGGCAGTAGTCTTCCGTCAGTAACTGCCATGCTCAAAAGAATGGAAAAAGATGATTTAGTAGTCGTTGAAGGAAAAAAAACAGTTAGATTTACAGGAAGAGGATTAAAGGCTGCAGAAACTATGATAAGGCGCCATAGATTAGCCTCTTGTATGGTCGTAGAGATGTTAGACATTCCTTTAGAGCGTGCATATATCGAAGCGCACCGCTTAGAGCATGCAATTTCAAACGAATTAGAACAACACATAAATAAGAAATTAAAAAATCCTTCAAAATGCCCTTTTGGTAGGCCAATTCCAGGAAATCAACAGAAAATTAGCACTCAAGGTATTTTCAAGCTATCTGAAATTGAAACTGGAGTCCAAATTCAAATTGAACGGATACCACCAGAAGATCAGCCCTTACTAGAATTTTTAATTTCAAAAAAAATTCTCCCAAAGCAATTTTGCACAGTTACAGAGGCAGGAAAATATCGAGGAGTCTTGGTATTGAAAGTATTAAACGAAGATGTGGCTTTAGGCTATCAAACAGCTGATCAAATTCTCGTCGAAAAAATTACCACCTCTTAAAATAGTTGATCTGGAAAATTTGGTTTATAATTGTTTTAAAAAGGATGGCCGGCAAAATGAACAATGATATAAATACTTTCGTTATTAATAAAAGCGAATTTCAATTTTATAAAAAACTACGACAAGCACAAAAGAGTAGTTTTTTTGTGCTTGTCGTAGTTAGTTCAATGATTTTATTTCTTAATTGTTCTACTAATGAATCCAATAATAATGAATCAATTAGTATTGAACCAATCACTATTGAAAAACAAAATAAAAATGATCAAGGAGTTAACATGTCTAATAATAACGCAAATCTACCATTTGATATGCTCGACCAAAACAAATCTTTTACTGCAATCCTAAAAACAAATAAAGGTTCGATGACTTTAGAATTATTTACCTCTGAGTCACCCATAACCGTAAGCAATTTTGTTTCGCTTTCAAAATCAGGATTCTACGATAATGTAATTTTTCACAGGGTAATTCAAGATTTTATGGTTCAAGGTGGAGATCCTGATGGCACCGGAAGAGGTGGCCCAGGCTATAAGTTTGCTGATGAATTATCAAATACACAACCACCATTAAACAGGAGATACCTCCGTGGCACGTTGGCAATGGCCAATTCAGGACCAAATACCAATGGTAGTCAATTTTTTATAGTCCATAAAGATGCCGCATTACCATCGAATTACACAATTTTTGGTCAGCTTACAGAAGGATTAGATACTTTAGATACAATTGCCTCCACTCCAGTAGCACTTGGTGCATCTGGAGAATCATCTTCTCCAACTGAAGAAATAATAATTCAATCTATTGAAATAACAGAAAATTAACCCATGGACTAGTTGTAGGTTATAGATAGAGGGAGTTTCTTTATATTTAGTAACAGAATCGATCCATCAGGATTTAAAGAATCGACCAAAGAAATTTTAACAAGAGAATTAAAATCATTAACTGACTTAATTCAAATTGATGAAATTAGTTCAGTCGTTATGCTGTTATCTTAAATAACTAAAGTAACAAAAAGCATTGATATAAATACTGTAAAATAACTTATAAAATTCACTTGAATTAAAAATCGCACTTAACTTGTACACAAATGGCTTAAAAAAAATTTCATTATATTATTGCATGACAATAGGCTGCATGTTATCATGCAGCCTATTAATACCTATCTACGAGGGGGAGGTCTAGCCCTGAAAGACTTTGAGTTTCTCTCACCAACTACTACTGACGAAGCCGCGCAAATTAAAGCGGCAGCTGGCAATAAAGCGCGAGTTATTGCCGGAGGGACTGATATAATAGTTCAATTACGCGGAGGACGTTTTGAGATCGATCAATTAATCGATGTAAAAAACATACCTGAGCTCAATGAACTATCCTATTCAGAATCCGATGGATTAACCATTGGTGCAGCTGTTCCGTGCTACAAAATCTATGCAAATTCTACAGTTAGATCCAGTTACCCGAGTATAGTAGATTGCAGTGAACTAATTGGCAGTATTCAGATACAAGGAAGAGCAACACTGGGAGGTAACCTAGTTAATTCTTCTCCGAGCGGCGACTCACTTCCGACCCTAATAGCGCTAAATGCCATAGCTGTAGTCAAAAGCACTTCTGGAACAAGAAATATCCCAATTGTAGAATTCTTTACTGGACCAGGACGTAACGTAATGGCAGATAATGAACTCCTAGTGTCAATAAAGTTTCCTGCCCCTAATAAAAACTCTGGCGCAGCATTCCTTAGGTTTATTCCAAGAAATGAAATGGATATAGCAGTCGCAAACGTAGCATCGTATGTTACTTTATCTGCTGACAAGAAGAATTTTGAAACTGTTCGTATCTCAATAGGTGCAGTAGGCCCAACTCCATATTATGCAAAAGATGCAGGAGATCTCTTAGCTGGCCAAGAAGTTAATGATCAAAATATATTAAAGGCAGCTGAAGCTGCAAAAGTATACGCGAAACCCATTACAGACATGCGGGGAACTATAGAACAAAGAATACATCTTGTTGGCGTTCTTACTAAACGCACGCTTGATATTGCCATCAAAAGAGCAAGGGGATAATAAATTTATGACTGACAAAATTCATGTAAAAACTAACCTAAATGGAGACAACGTCGACTTTCTATGTGAAGCCAGGCAAAGCCTTCTTGAAGTTCTACGCGACGGACTGGACATGACTGGAACAAAGGAAGGATGCAATGACGGTAATTGTGGAGCATGTACAGTTTTTCTAGATGGAAGAATAGTTGATTCATGCTTAGTTTTAGCTGTCGAAGTTGAAGGAAAATCTGTAAGTACAATTGAAGGAGTCGCTGACGTAGACAAGCTTCATCCAGTACAACAAGCTTTCCTAGAAAATGCTGCGCTTCAGTGTGGTATTTGTACTCCAGGGTTCATTATGGCAGCAAAAGCACTTCTAGAAAAAGAACCTGATGCCGATGAAGGAAGAATTCGACTATGGCTAGCTGGAAATCTGTGTCGATGCACTGGATATGATAAAATTATTCGTGCAGTCCAAAGCGCAGGAAAAGATATGCAAAACATTTAGTTAATAAACACAATCTCATATCCAATACTCATGGAGGAGTTCATGACTTCAACAAGTAGCAAAAAAAATAAGTACAGCGTTATTGGAACAAGTCCAATCAGACACGATGCATTGGGGAGAGTAACCGGGAAAGCTAAATATGGTGTAGATTTACGACTCACCGGAATGCTTTTTGGAAAAACTCTACGTAGTCCACATGCACATGCCCGAATTATAAAAATTGATACTTCAAAAGCAGAAGCTCATCCAGGAGTTAGGGCTGTTATTACAACTAAGGATATGCCTATAGTAAAAGATGAGGTAGCTGACTTTGGTGAAACCATGGCAAATTATCGATTATTAGCCGAACTATGCCTTGCTAACGATAAAGTACTATATAAAGGACACGCTGTTGCTGTTGTTGCTGCTGACAACATACATATTGCAGAAGAAGCACTCAGCCTTATTGAGGTTGAATATGAAGTTCTACCCTCAGTTCTCACGGTTCAAGAATCAATGAAAGAAGGGGCTCCTTTACTACACGAACAATTGACTACGCGTGCTGTAGCAGCTCGTTTTACGAGAGGCACTGATACAGGCGTGCAAAGTAACGTAGCAAGTAGAATACTTATTGAAGGTGGTGATGTTGAAGCAGCATTTGCTACTTCCGATGTAGTAGTTGAGAGAGAATTTAATACCAAAATGGTACATCAAGGCTATATCGAACCACATAATGAAACTGCTTTCTGGGCTCCAGATGGACATTTAACAATTTGGACAAGTACTCAAGGGGCTTTTGGTGTTCGAACACAGATTTCAAAAACTCTTGGCCTTTCTGAATCTCATGTAAAAGTCGTCCCAATGGAAGTGGGTGGTGGATTTGGCGGAAAAATTCGCTCCTACATGGGTCCTACTGCCGCTCTACTCTCAAAGAAAACTGGACGACCAGTGAAAATTGTAATGAATAGAAAAGAAGTGTTTGAGTCTTCTGGTCCTACTTCTGGCTCAAATATGAGAGCAAAGATAGGTGCTACCAAAGATGGAAAAATAACTGCAGCACAAGTTTATCTTGCTTATGAAGCAGGCGCTTACCCTGGATCACCTGTTGGGGCAGGAGCTTCAACTTGCCTCTCACCATATAACTTACAGAACTTTTCTATTGAGGGTTTAGATGTAGTTGTCAACAAGCCACAAGTATCAGCTTACAGGGCCCCCGGCTCACCTGCTGCAGCACTTGCTGTTGAAACAGTAATCGATGAAGTAGCAGAAAAACTTGGTATGGACCCTATAGACTTCAGGTTAAAAAATGCTACAAAAGAAGGAGATAGACAAGTAAGTGGAGTTGTATTCCCAAGAATAGGTTGCGTCGAAGTTGAAGAGGCAATAAAAAATTCCGATCACTACAACTCTCCGTTAGAAGGAAAGAATAAAGGTAGAGGAACTGCCATGGGCTGGTGGTTTAATGGTGGCAACGCTTCTACGGCTATGGTAACCGTTAACTCAGATGGGACCGTAGGTTTGGTTACAGGATCTGTCGACCTTGCAGGAACACGAACAGCATTAAGCATGCAAGTTGCCGAAGTTCTCGGAATAACTCCTGAAGAAATTTATCCATCTGTTGGCGACACTGATTCAATCGGATGGACAGGCCCAAGTGGTGGAAGTCGAACAACATTCTCAACTGGAATAGCTGCAATCCAAGCAACAAATATAATCATCGATGAAATGAAAAAACGAGCAGCACTTCTATGGGAGACACAGCCAGAAGATATTTCATTTGTGAATAGTACCTTTATTTCCAGCAAAAATTCAAATGATAAATTTTCCTTTAAGGAACTAGCAGGAAAATTAATGGGAACAGGAGGCCCTCTAAGTGCTTCATCGACATCTAATCCTACTCAAGTAGGAAGTGCATTTGGCGGTCATATATGCGATGTCGAAGTTGACACTGATACGGGTAAAGTTACAGTGCTTCGTTACACAGCCTTACAAGATGTTGGTCAAGCTGCCCACAAAGCATATTGCGAAAGTCAAGTTCAAGGTGGTGCAGTTCAAGGTATAGGATGGGCTTTAAATGAAGAGTATTACTACACCAACGATGGAACAATGGCTAACTCTACATTTCTTGATTATAGAATGCCTACAGCTCTCGATCTTCCTATGATTGACACAATATTAGTTGAGGTGCCGAGTCCTGGTCATCCTTTCGGTATACGAGGGGTTGGGGAAGTTCCAATTGTTCCTCCATTAGCAGCAGTTGCAAATGCAATCGCAGATGCCATAGGTGTTCGTTTAACAGAACTCCCAATGAATCCTGCGTCAATTTTGGCAGCTCTCAAAAATAAAAAATAGTTTTCATATAAAATATGTAATTCGCCTTCAAAATTTTTCTTAAATTTTGTTGGCGAATTGTTACGAGGTAATTTACTATGCCTACTGTCTGGATACCTTCGTTGGCCCAAAGATCAACAGGGGCGCCAGAGAAAGTGTATATTCCTCAGGGATCTTTAAGGCAGATAATACGAAATCTAGAAGAACTTCATCCAGGTTTATGGAACGAGATCATGGACCAAGATGAGGATAGAATCAAACCGGAATTAGCAGTAGCTATCGATGGCGAAACAAATCATTTTGGCCTGATTCAACAGATTGAAGAAACATCTGAAATTCATTTCATCCCAGCAATTAGCGGAGGAAGCTAACTCACAACTATATTGAAATAAACTATTAGGAGACATTCATGGTAATTGATCATAAAAGATTAGATCGTGTAATCAATCCTAATTCAGTAGCAGTTGTTGGTGATAGTCAAAAAAATAACTTCCGTTGGTTAAACAATATGAAAACTTTTAAGGGTAAAGTTTATTCAGTACACATCAATCCTGAAGCAGCAAAAAGTATTGAGCAAGAGTTCAATATACCAAATTTTAAGAGCCTTAAAGACATTCCTGATGAAATAGACTATGTAATTCTTAATGTTCCAAGGAAAGCTGCACCCGCAGTGCTGCAGGATGCTGTAGACAAAAAAGTAGGTGGGGTAGCAATGTTTACATCAGGTTTTTCTGAAACTGATACTGAAGAAGGATTAAGTCTTGAAAACACTATTATTGACATTGCTCTTACGAATGATTTGATAGTTATTGGACCTAATTGTATGGGTGTTTATAATTCTGAAAGAGGATTAAGGTTCAGCGATCATCCTGTTGGAAATTCTAAAGATATTACACTAATATCTCAAAGTGGGTCTATTGCAAGTAGCTTCATAACAGCAGCTGAAGCTAGAGAAATACCACTCGGTAAAGCCGTAAGTTTTGGTAACGGAGCAGTTCTTGAGAATCCCGATTACTTAGAATATTTTGCTCAAGACAAAGAAACAAAATTCATCGTAATGTATATAGAAGGTGTTCAAGACGGAAAGCGTTTCCTAGAAATTCTAAAAAGAACAACCCCAATTAAGCCAGTACTGATTTGGAAATCAGGTTTAACTGATGCTGGTCAAAGAGCAACTGCTTCACACACAAATTCACTTGCTGGATCAAAAAACATTTGGGAAGCCTTATGTAAGCAATCAGGAGCAATTCAAGTAAATTCAATCGAAGAATCAATGGATATATTAGCTACTTTAAGCATGATGAAGAATTTTACTGGGAATCGAGTAGGTTTAGCTGGAGGAGCAGGAGGCCAATCAGTGGTTATGGCTGATGATTTTACAAACGCTGGATTTCAAGTGCCTGCCCTAACTAAATCATCAAATCAAAAGCTTGCTTCTTTTTTTTCGTTGATTGGAGCTGCGTATCCTAACCCCATAGATATGGGATCAAACCGAAAGGAAATTGAAACAGTAATTGAAACTCTTATGGAAGACGACAATATCGATTTTGTAACAATGCAATTTTCTTCTTCAAAGAATAAAGAAGATCAAGAGCGAGCAGAATTTTCAATGCAACTACTTACAAAACACAGAGAACGACTAGGAAAGCCTATAGCATCAATTGTTTTCTCACCAGACCCAAAAGCTTCAGAGCAAAGTATTCTTACTGATATGCTACAAAAATATCAAATACCTTCTTATTCAACCTATCAACGTGCATCATTAGCATTAAAAAAAGTATCCAATTATAATAAGTTCCACACTAAATAGGAAAATTACAAACTATATGGCACTAGGGGATTTAAAATATTGTACTGTAGATGCCAATTTATTAGTGCTGAAAAATATTGATGGCAAGGACAGGCATTATTGTTCTCAGTGTAAACGCTTGACTTTCTTAAACCCGAAACTAGTATCCATCGGATTATTAGTCCACTGCGAAAAACTTCTTCTGGTGCAAAGGGGCTTAGAGCCAGGAAAAGGTAAATGGGCAATACCTGGTGGGTATGTAGACCAAGGTGAAATTGTAGAAGATGCATTGATACGAGAAATTTTTGAAGAGACAGGACTTAAAGCAAAAGTTCTTGGACTAATAGGAGTTTATTCTCAGGTGAATGAAGCAATTGTAGTCGTAGCATATGTTGCCAAAATGATCGGCGGAACTATAAACGACGAGTCTAATGAAGTTCAATCTGTAGACTTTTTCAGACTAGATGATTTACCGCCACTATCTTTTCCTCGAGATAAAGATATAATTGCGGACTGGCAGCAATGGTTAACTAAAAATAAAAATTAACTTGAAGATAAAGAAAGACAATATAATTAATCAATATATAGAAACAACACATGCTTCTCACGCATTAGCTATTTCAGCTCGTTCTACAATGCCAGGTGGTGATACACGTACAACTGCATTTTGGGAACCTTATCCACTATATTTTCATGAAGGCTCAGGCTCGTTAATCAGAGATGTAGATGGAACAGATCGAGTTGATTTTGCAGCCAACTTCACATCAATGATTTTAGGTCATTCACATCCAGCCGTTCTAAAAGCTATAGAAAATCAAATCTACAAAGGTTTTGGTTTTTACGGGGCATCTGAATCTCAAACAATATTGGCATCCTTACTTTGTAATAGAATACCTTCAATGGAACACATTCGTTTTACAAATTCTGGGACAGAAGCAACAATGAACTGCATTAAAGCAGCAAGAGCATTTACTGGTAAGCAATTAATTGCCAAATTTGAGGGAGGATACCACGGAACCCATGACTCAGTTTCAATAAGTACTAAACCTAAATTAGATGAGCTAGGCAAAAAGAATGAACGACCAAGAGTAATCCCAGACAACCATGGAATTACTCCAAATACGCTTAGGGACGTTGTAGTTCTTCCATATAATGACATTCAAATGACTGAGTCTATTCTGCGTGAACATTCTAATGAATTAGCAGCAATTATTGTAGAACCAATTCTCGGAACAGCTGGAATGATCCCGGCAAATGTTGAATTTCTTAGATTGTTACGTAATATTTGCGACGAAGCTAACTGCCTACTTATTTTTGACGAAGTTGTAAGTTTTCGCTTGTCCACCGGTGGAGCCCAGAAAGTATACGCAGTAAAACCAGATTTAACTGCTCTCGGCAAATTAATTGGTGGCGGTCTTCCTGTAGGAGCATTTGGCGGTAAAGAAGAAGTTATGAATCTTTTCAATCCAAGAAAAACCCATAGCAATAAAAAATCAACTTTAATAAGTCAAAGTGGAAGCTTTAATGCCAATCCAGTAGTAATGGAAGCAGGCATTGCAACAATGAAAGAGCTTACTCCGTCAGTATATGATCATTTAAACAAACTTGGAGATATGCTCAGAGAAAACCTTAGGACTAGCATAATAAATATGGAGTTACCAATACAAGTAACAGGAATAGGCTCACTATTTGGTATACATTTTACTGATCATGACGTGAATACTTATAGAGATGCTGCTGCAGTAGATTCAGACTTAACCTACAAAGTATTTCTTGAACTTATTAATAATGGCATTCTACTTTCAAGTCGATTATTAGGTTCAATCACTTCACCAATGACAACTAATGATGTGAATAAATTTGCCTCCGAATTCACTTCAATAATAAAAAAATTATAGTATAGCCTTTGCTATTAAAATCATTTCACCCTTACTTGACGATACGAATTCAATCTAGTTCGTTCACTAAGTTCATAAGCCTACTAAGAGTTTCAAGTTTCTCATTTTTACTATTTCCAGCTAAATTTACTTTAAGTGTATTTATTCCAACTTTCTTATACAATTTTAAGCGCTCTCGAATCATATCATCAGTTCCTATTAGATTTGACTTTAAGGCTAGTTCAACAGGAACTAAATCTCGAGCAGAATCCCTATTCCCTTCAATCCAAAGATTTTGAACTTCCTCAAGAATTTCAGCGAATCCTTGTCGACTGTATGCATTTTTATAAAAATTACTATTCTTCGATCCCATAGCTCCAAATTCAAATCCATACCCCATAGCATGTCTTTTACTAATTTCTTCTATGTCATCAGAAAATTCAGCTGATACAGGTATCTGTAAATCAATATCATCTATTGAACGACCAGTTCTTTTGGCACCGGTACGGATTTTTTCCAAGAAAACTTCCGCTGTTTCCGGCATAAATGAACCGCCAATCCATCCATCGGCTAATTCTCCAGTAAGTTCCAGATTTGCAGGTCCAAGAGCTGCTATATAGATCGGAACGTTAAGAGAAGGTAAAGAAGCACTCGATTTTATAGGTTTCCCTTCTCCTCCTTTACGAGGCAATGTGTATTCTTGACCTTCATACTGTAATCTTTCTCCAGAGAATCCCATTCGAAGAATTTCAATTAATTCCCTAGTCCTTCTTACTGGATTTTTAAAATTAATACCGTGAAATCCTTCCATAATCTGTGGACCGCTTGCCCCTAATCCCAAAGTAAAACGACCATCTGACATTGATTGAAGAGCCAAACTCGACATTAAAAGATTAGCTGGTGTTCTGGATCCAATCTGAATTATGCTTGTCCCAAGCTTAATTTTGGAAGTTTTACTAGCAATATAAGCTAGTGGAGTCATAGCATCAAATCCCCAAGCTTCACCAGTCCAAATCGAAGCTACTCCCAATTTTTCAGCTTCGATAACATAGTCAACTGAATCTTCCCAAGATCGTCCATTACCAATCAGAGCCCCTATAGCAATTTGCATTTATTTTCCTCCAGAAAACATTTTGAAGAAATTAGGTACTTTATCTTCCGGAAATGGTTCAGTAGGTCTACGAGCAAGAAGAATTGCTACAGCAGCAAGAATCATTGAAAAAGCAACAATTTTAAATCCTAAACGATATCCATCAGGCAAAGTATCCGCTAGCCAGCCAACCCATATAGGAGCAGAAACGGTAGCAGGAAGATCAACAATTTGAAGAAACCCTCCAATGGTGCCAAAATTTTTCTTACCAAAAAAATATCCTTGAGCTACTGCTCTCAATGGTATAGTTCCACCATAAGGAATAGCAAAAATTACAACATAAAATGGAACAACCGAAAGAGATTGGACTTCAGAAAAGAGAAAAATACCCAAACCTTGGAATAAAAATAGTATGGATAGAAGAATTCGAATATTAAAATAATCAGAAATAAAGCCAAAACCTACTCTACCAATAATACTTGCAGCAACAAAAAATGAAAGAGCACCAAGAGCAGTTACATAGTCTAAATTTAATTCTTCTGCCAAAAACGGAGCGATATGAACAGTTGTAATGCCAGGCATAGCTGCCCAAATAGCATAAGTTAATGCTAATACCCAGAACGATTGCGTTCTTAAAGCCTGCATTAAAGATAGATCTGGTTCAGGTCTTTCATCTTTTTGCCAAAAACGGTGTATCTTTGGTTTAGATTGAATCTCTTCAACCTTAGAAGAACTACTGCTTACCTTAAAAACATCTTCGCCATCAATAGTGAGTCCCATTTCTTCTGGTTTATGTCGGATTACCAAAGTTAAAGGTAATCCTATGCACCACATAAGAAGTCCAGCTATTATAGCTGCTTCTTCCCATCCTCGATTTTCTATAAGCATCGCAAATAAAAAAACGAAACTTCCTCCAAGACCAGAACCTGCCATAAGTAAACCCATTGCTCTACCGCGTTTAAGCATAAACCAATTAGCAACTGCAACTTGCAAGGGTCTATAAGTTCCAAAGCTTGAACCTAAAGCAAGAAGTAATAAAAAAGCAAGATAAAGTTGAATTATTGTAGTTACTTGACTAAGGACTATAAATCCTAATCCCATCATTCCTATTCCAAGTAACATCATTTTACGCGGACCAAAATTATCAACAAACCATCCAGCAATAGGAGCTGCAATACCTCCTTCTAATCGTGCAAAGCCTATTACTCCACCTAAAGAGGCTCGTGACCATCCAAATTGCTTACGCCAAGGAATAAAAAAAGCACTGAATCCATAATGAAAAAGCCCTGAGGCAAGGGCTCCAATACCTACACCTGCCAAAACAATCCACCAACCATAATAAATTCTTTTTTTCATGGTCAAGTCTCCATCACATCATATATCAAAAATACATAGTTTAGATTTTTGGCCTCGAATATTTTCCAAAATTACATTAGAATATACTCTTTAATAAAAGTAATAACAATCAAAAATAAATTATCGCTACATTCGCTACAAATTCCCAAAATTATAATTTAACAATTGCCAAATATTTGGAGTAACAGAAAATACTTGAAGGGCAAAATCCAAAAATTCAATCTATTCTTATTCCAAGATATTTATTATGGATGGATTATAGTAGGAGTGATTTTTTTATCCACCATTGCATCAGCAGTTCAATTAAACCCTACTCTTAGCGTATTTATAAAACCAATAACAGATGAGTTCAATTGGAATAGATCAGATCTTGCGGGTGCAGTTACATTAGGAACTATTATTGGTGGTATAGTTGCATCTTTTGTCGGTCCAATGTTAGATAAATTTGGACCACGTTGGATACTTTCTATTTCGTTTCTTTTCTTAGGAACATTAGTAATTTTACTCAGTCAAGTTCATACATTATGGCATTTTTACATCATCACGATTTGCACTAGAGTTCTCATACAAGGATTCATAAACTTAACTTGCCAAACTGTAGTAGCAAGATGGTTTCTAAAATTACGCGGCCGAGCAATGGCAATAGCGAATATGGGTCAAAGACTTGGAACAGGGGTAATTCCTTACATAAGCCAATCCATTATAATAAATCAAGATTGGCGCGCTGCAGCTAGAAGTATTGGAATAATTACTTGGGTATTAACTCTAATCCCTACAGCTCTCTGGCTAAAAAGAAAACCTCAAGACATTGGATTATTACCTGATGGACAATTACTCAACACTGACGAATCAAATAAAGAAAAAGAAATAAATAATGATGAAATTAGTTACTCTCTTAAAGATGCACTTAAAACTAGAACTTTCTTTATTCTTGGGGTCATTGCTACAACTGGAAGTTTTGTTGGTGCAGGTGTAAATTTCAACATGATCCCCTACCTTACAGACATTGGTATTCCAGCAAATAAAGCAGTCACAATTCTTCTAATTTGGTCATTATCAGGTCTTCCAGGTTCATTAATAGTAGGATTTCTAGCTGAAAAATTTAGCAATAAAGCGATACTTTTTGCTTGTTATTCGATAATAACATTTGGAATTTTTCTTTTAACATCTATAAACACTTACGCAGACGGAGTCCTATTTGCAATATTACATGGAGCATCATTCGGAACGTCATTTTTTCTACAAAATCTTATTCTTGCTAATTATTATGGCCCTGACTCCTTAGGAGCTCTTAAAGGTGCTCTCATACCGTTTCAGATGATTGGAAATTCTATAGGCCCACTTGCAGCAACAATTATTTTTGACACACAAGGCAGCTATACAAAAGCAATGAATCTTTATATATTCTTACTATTTTTTATTCTAGTAGTTATATTATTTATTCGTATACCAACAAAAAAAGTAAAAGTTAAGTAATTTCTAATTGTTAATTAATATTTTATTTATTTCCTTCGAAAAATTTTCTTGGGTTATCAACTGTTATTGATTGAATATCCTCTTCTTTAACACCCAAAGATCTCAATCTAGGTAAAACATTCCTATATATAAAAAGCCATCCATCAGGATTGCGAATATCTCTTTCTGCACGAATTTCAGGGCTTGCAATAAACATTCTTACTGCCCAATCATGAGATATCATAATCCTTTTTCCATAGCCAGCATCAATTAATTTTTTAACAGTTTCAGTTCTTTCTTCCCAATTAGGATTACCAGGAACTGAGGAATTACCCGGATATCTATCCAAGCCTACCCATGCACCTTTATCCATCAAACCTGTCAGATAGCCTATGTCAGTAGAATCATTGCTATGGCCAATATAAACTCTATTTAAATCAACACCTTCATCTTCAAATATTGCTATCTGTTGATCTCCTACCCGTTCTCTAGCAGCGGTATGCGTTGAAATGGGAACATCAGTTCGTTTTTGGGCTTTTGCTGCTGCACGGAGAACAATTTCAGCAATATCAGTAACTCCTTCAACATCATTAGCAACTTTAATAATTCCTGCTTTAATATCTGTTCCGTCAATACCTATTTCTATCTCACGAGTAAACAAATCAGCTATCGTATCAGGAGATTCATTCCAAAAAACTCTTGGTATGTCTCGCCAATTACCAGTCGCCGCAATTATGTTAACACCTGACCCCAAAGATATTTCACGCAACATTGATACATCACGACCTAAATCTACTGTACTAAGATCAATAATTGTTTGAATGTTTCCTTCTTTGCGTGCAGCACTAAGTAACTTTATGCTTTCTTCAACAATCGCATTACGATTAATATATTCTGGATATGATTGCGGAATTCCTCCAGAAGCAACCATAATATGCTCATGCGTTAAAGTACTTCCTAGATCATCTAGATTAATTTTTCCAGTTACAGAATTTATAACTCCCACGATAGTCGCTCCTTCTTCATTATGCATTCGGTGAAGGATATCATTAGAAAACTCAAAAGACCACTACATTGAAAATTGAAATCTTACTATTCTATAGGCTAAACTAGTATTTACTCTATATCCAAAATATGATGTAAGAAGTATTCATCAGTCAAAAAGGACATCTAATGACTTCAGAATCTCAAGACATGAATAACACAAAGCTTAATGAACTTCACCGTAAGATTCGACATTCAGCAGCACATATAATGGCTGACGCCGTACTTGAGTTGTATCCTGATGCAAAAATAGCTATTGGACCCGCAACGCAAGACGGATTTTATTATGATTTTTATTTAGAGCATACGTTAATACCAGAAGACCTTGATAAAATTGAGGCAATTATGTTTCAAAGAGTAAAATCAAATATGCCTTTCAAAAAAAAGGAGCTAACTCGAAATCAAGCTTTGGAAATATTTAAAGATCAGCCATATAAAATAGAAATAATTCAAAACCTATCTGAAAATGAACCCATCTCAATATTTGAACATGGCAACTTTATAGATTTATGTGAAGGTCCTCATGTTGCAGCTACTAGTGAAGTTAAATCACTAAAACTTTTAAGTATTGCTGGTGCTTATTGGAGAGGTGATGAAAACAATCAAATGCTGCAACGAATTTACGGTACTGCATTTGAAACTAAAGAATCCCTCGATGTACATCTCTCAAAGCTTAAAGAAGCAGCTCTACGTGATCACAGGAAATTAGGGCGCGAATTAGAATTATTTATTTTCGACCCCATTTCTCCTGCTAGTCCATTTTTTCTTCCTAAAGGAACCATTATTTATAATGAATTAATTAATTATGTAAAAAGACTATATAGCAAATTTGGCTATCAGGAAGTAATTACACCACAAATATTTTCAACAGATCTTTGGAAGCAATCCGGTCATTATGACAATTACCAAGAAAATATGTACTTTATCAAGCTAGATGAAAAAGAATTCGGCGTAAAGCCAATGAATTGTCCTGCTCATGCATTAATGTATGCTAGCAGACTGCATTCATATCGAGATCTCCCACTAAGATTTGCAGATTTTGGAAAACTCCATAGGTACGAAAAATCTGGAGTAACTCATGGATTAACACGTGTGCGTACTTTTTCGCAAGATGACGCACACATATTTTGCACTGAAGAACAGATAGAGCAAGAGGCAAGTAATTTCATTCTTATGTTACAGGAGTCCTATAGCATTTTTGAATTCAAGCCACCAAGAGTAGCATTATCTCTTCGTCCAAAAAAAAGTGTTGGAGATAAAAGTGTTTGGGAAAAGGCAGAAACTATCTTACGAAATGTATTAGAAAATAATAACCTCGCATATGAAGCAATACTTGGTGAAGGTGCATTCTATGGACCAAAAATAGATTTTTTTGTTCCTGACGCAATTGGCAGAGAATGGCAACTTGGGACTCTTCAATTAGATTTCTCACTTCCTGAACGGTTTAATTTAGAGTACGTTAACCAAGAAGGAAATACACAGCGACCTGTCATGCTGCATAGGGCAATGTTTGGCTCAATCGAAAGATTTATGGGAATAATACTTGAGCATTATAGTGGATCATTACCTCTTTGGCTCTCTCCAATTCAAGCTACTATTATACCAATTTCCGACAGACACATTGATTATGCTAAAAATATTTCTGAACAACTAATCATGGTGGATCTTCGAGTAAATATAGACTCAAGAAATGAAAGAATGAATAGTAAAATTCGTGATGCACAAATTCAAAAAATTCCCTATATGTTGATTGTAGGAGATAAAGAACAAGAAGAGCAGTCTGTTGCTATTAGAATACGAAATGGAACAAATATAGGAAATATGAAAATAACTGATTTAATTCAACATCTTACTGATAATCGTCATGCGAAAGTTCTTGAGGTAAAGTAGAGAAACCAAAAATACATCGATTTATAAAGCGGCATCGTTATTCAGTCAATTAGAGAAATGTGCAAGCAAATAACAAATACAATTTGTAGTTAAGGCGTATAAGAAGGAAGACAAAAATTATAAAAACAAAACATTATCAGCTACTCTTATGAGTAAAAATGATAGACCTCATCACCTCAACAGGCATTCCTAAATTCAATTAAAATCAATATAAAAATTAAACACTCAATTGGAATTCAATGATCTATTAGTTTTAAATATAGGAAAAATAAAAATGTCTGCACATTTTAGAATTATCAAAAAATATCTCGAAAAAATCATTGCTACAATATTTAAATCAGTAAAGTGTTTAACGCAATAATAATTGATGAAATAAAACATGCACCATATTTATAGAGGATGCATGTTTTATAATTTGAGCAAGTTTTTTAGGTATTTGTGAATTTAGGTTCCCTCTTCTGAGTAAATGCATTCGGTCCCTCAATAGAATCATTCATACCACGAAGATTTTGCTCTAAGGCAGCGGCATATGATTGAGCATCGGATATGCTCATTGTTCCGCATTTGTAAGCCATTTCATGGAAATTTCTTAACGCTCTAGGAGCAAGTCTGCACATTCTTCTTGCCCAATCCACTGACTCGTTCAAAGCTTCTCCATTTGGAACTACTTTGTTTACAAATCCCATTTCATAAGCTCTTTGTGCCGTAACGCGTTTATCACCCATAAGGACTACTTCAAGGGCATGCGGCAAATTCATTAACCTTGGTAACCAAGCAACAAATCCGGCACCTTGATTCCAGCGAGCCTCGGCAATATTCAATTCGGCCTTTTCTGCTGCAATTCTGAAAGTACAATTCTGAGCAGTAGACCATCCACCAGCTATAGCAAATCCATTAATAGCAGCAATAGTTGGCTTCCAGCAACCAAGTTTTTCACCAATAGGCGTTACTGATCTTGTACGACCTGAATATTTCATTCCACCTTCAGCATTTTCAAGTTCAGCACGAATTTTCAGATCTTGACCTGCAGAAAAAGCTTTATCTCCTGCACCTGTAACAATAGCAACCCATTGATTATCGTCATCGGCAAATCGCGTCCATGCTTCAAGCCATCTAAGACCCATACCAGGATCACTAGAATTCATTCGTTCGGGCCGATTCATTGTAATTATTGCTATACGACCATTATCAATAGTCTCATAAAGAAGTTCTTCATGAAGCCATCCATCTAGCGGTGTTCTTTCAAATGATTCTGACATTTTTTAATCCTCCCCAATTTTTTGTACAGTTTGTACAGTAAGATCGCAACTTTAACATAAAAGATACATTTGCAAAATACTATTCATTAGTATTAATCTAAATTAATTAAATTTAAAGAGGACTTATATGACAACACCTGAAGATCTTGCATTAAATAATGCAAGAAAATCGTTGGCGAACGACATCGAGTTAGAAATGGATTTACTATCAGAATGTTGGGTAACTTTTGGGCATATCTTTGAGATTTTAGAGCTTGATTTTGAACTTAGAGGAGAAGAAATTGAGTCTACATGGAGCGCACTTGCATTATCATGGAGAAATATAGTATCAGACCGTGGATTAAAAGCAGAGCAAATATCAAAGATATGGTTATCTGTATTAAATGAGCTTCAATCATTAGGACCTGAAACGATTGAACTCATAACCACTTTAGATGCAACAAAACTTATGCAAAAATGCTTACTAGAAATAATTTAATAATACAAGTTCAATATCATTCACGCAAAGTCAATTAACGATTCACACTTACTTATAGATATATAAATTTAATTAATTGAATCAAAATTTGAAAAGCTAGTTTTGGACAAATCATTAATTGAAAATGGCTTTTGTGTTCCATCATTCATATTTTTTACTTGAGCAATATTTAAATCTAATTCATTTTGACCAATAATCACTACATATAAAGCATTGATTGATTCCGCATAACGCATCTGACCACGTAAACTTCTACCGTCAGGGGCTATTACAATTCTCAATCCTTCTTTACGAAGATTAGAAGCTATTTTAATAACTTCTAATGATGCCATTAATCCAATGTGAATCATTACTGCATCAACAGTAAGATCATCCACAACATAACTTTTATTATTTTGAAGTTGATTCACTATTCTTTCTATACCAGAACCAAATCCTATACCAGGAACAGATCGTGAACCTATTTCTTCCATTAATCCATCATATCGGCCACCACCAAGAAGAGCAGTTTGAGAGCCACTTTCCTGAGGGTGCACCTCAAAAACAGTTTTTGTATAGTAATCCAATCCACGAACTAAACGAGGATTAATAATATAATCAATATCTAAACGATCTAAGTAGGTTAAAAGTCTCTTCCAGTGTTCATCGCATTCACTACAAAGATAGTCAATTGTATGAGGAGAATTATCAATCATTTGTTGGCATGAATAATCAATACGCTTACAGTCAAGAAGCCTAAGGGGATTCTTACGATATCTCTCTTTACAATCACCACAAACTTCATCTAATTTTTTTTCATAGAATTCTAGAAGTGCATTGATAAACATAGGACGACATTTCTTATCACCAATGTTATTAATCATAAATTGCATTTTAGAAACACCTGCAATATATAAATATCGATATGCAAGTTCAATAATTTCAGCATCAATTATTGGACTTGCATCCCCAATCGCTTCGAGCCCAAATTGATGATGTTGGCGAAATCGTCCGCGTTGAGGACGTTCATACCTAAATGCAGGAGCTATATAATATAATCGTACTGGCTGAGGAAGCGTGTGCATTCCGTGCTCAATATATGCTCTACATATTGAAGCTGTACCTTCAGGCCTCAAGGTTAGAGAATCTCCGCCTCTATCAAGAAATGTATACATTTCTTTTTCAACAATATCTGTGCCTTCTCCAACACCTCTCAGGTACAAATCTGTATCCTCAAACATAGGTGTATCAATTTTTTTATAATTGTATATTGAAGCAATATCGTCAGCGCTTTTAATAACGTGCTGCCAATAAGGCTGCAATTCTGGCAAAATATCCTGAGTACCCCGAGGCGACCTATACCTCACAAAAACCCCTTTAAGTGGTAACGAACATAGTTAGCATATAGCAATATAAAGATAGTCGTAAAGTCAAATTGACATGAATCATTATCAAGCTTATGATTTTCTGGTTTTAACACCTTAAGCATTGTCACTCAATATTGCCATTCAAGGAGTTGCTATGTCTACAAAAGACATTATTGATGCAGTACGAAAAGATAATCGAGTTAACTTAACCGAAATAGAATCAAAGCTTCTACTTTCCAAAGCTGGAATACCCGTTACTGAAACTAAACTGGCAACATCAAAAGAAGAAGCTACAAAAATTGCTAATAACTTAGGATATCCTGTCGTACTTAAAATTTCCTCATCCGAAATACTTCACAAAAGTGATATTGGCGGAGTAAAACTTGGACTGGAAACCGAAACAAGTGTACTGGAAGCTTATGAAGAAATAATTTCAAATGCTAGAATCCATGAACCAAATGCAAAAATTGATGGTATTTCTGTGCAATCTAATGTCAAAACAGGTGTCGAAATCATTATTGGATCCTCAAAAGATGCTCAATTTGGACCATTCGTTATGTTTGGACTTGGGGGGGTTTTTGTAGAAGTCCTGAAAGATGTTGCTTTCAGGATCGTTCCACTTGACCCTAGAGATGCTAAAGAAATGATTAGGGAAATAAAAGGTTATCCTCTTCTTGAAGGTTATCGAGGTGGCGCTCCTTGCGACATAAGTGCAATAGAAGAATCGATAATTAAGTTATCAAATTTTCTAAACGAAAATGAAGACATAAAAGAGTTAGATCTTAACCCCATATTTGTATATGAAAAAGGATTAATTGCTGTTGATGCTCGAGTGATCCTTGAAAACTCAATTAATTAATCCAAAAGCCTCTTTGTTTTTTTATGAATTATTACGATAGATGGAAATATTAAAACTATTAATGAAAAGAATTTGTATTAAACAAAGGAAAAAATATGAACAGTTATCCTAATTTTAGCATCATAGGCATAACAAATATCCCAGAAGTAACCGCTGATCACAATCTTGCTAGTATTATCGCTGCTTCAGCAGAACAACAGGGAACTCCAATTCAAAATAATGATATTTTGGTTATTGCTCAAAAAATAGTTTCAAAAGCAGAAGGATTATTAATCGACCTTAAAACTATTGAACCATCCCCTTTTGCTAAACAAATTGCTGATCAATGGGACAAAGATGCTAGACATGTAGAAGTTGTATTACGCGAAAGTCGAAGAATAGTCAGAATGAGTAATGGCATTTTAATCACTGAAACTCATCACGGATTTATCTGTGCCAATTCAGGAGTTGACGCATCAAATCTTCCAGGGGAAGACGTCGTAAGTCCATTACCTCCTGATCCAGACAAATCTGCTACTCTAATAAGAGACGATTTGAAAAAAATATCAGGACACTCAATTGGTGTAATTATATCCGATACTTTCGGAAGACCTTGGAGAGAAGGCACAACTAACATAGCTATAGGTATAGCTGGAATTAATCCTTTAATCGATTACCGAGGAATATTTGATATTCATGGAAGAGAAATGCATGTCTCAATTTCGGCAATTGCCGATGAAATTGCCGGAGCCACAGAAATAGTAATGGCAAAAACTTCTAAAATCCCTGCTGCTTTATTAAGGGGATTAAAATATGACACAACTACTCATAGCATAAGCGAAATGATTAGACCTCCTGAAAATGATCTTTTTAGATAATCAAATAAACTTTTATATCTAACAATATTTTACAGTTATCATTTACAATACATATTTGCCCAACACAAACTTAATAGTAAAGTGAGGTTCATGTGAAAATCGGAATTATTTCAGACACTCATCTACCAAATAAACTTTTTGGTGCTTGGGATGTAATACTTGCCAAGCTCCAAGGTGTAGACTTAATTTTACATGCCGGAGACATACAATCTATTGGCGTTTTGAATTCACTAGAAACTATTGCTCCAGTCATTGCTGCACTTGGAAATAATGATACTGGTCCTTTAGAGCAAGATCCTAGAGTAAAACCTACGCAAGTAATTGAAATCGAAGGATGGACTATAGGGCTCATTCATGATCTAGAACCAGAAGATAGACCAATAGAGCAATTGGTGGCTAACCATTTTGGAACACATCTTGATATAGTCATATCTGGGCACACACATTGGGAAAAATTAGAATTACGAAATGGAATTATACATATCAACCCAGGAAGCCCTAATCTTCCCCACAATTACTCTCACAGGCTTGGAATTGTTGGAATAGTAGATATTAAAGGTACTCATCTAAATGCCGAACTAGTCCATCTAGGAGACTTACAAGAACTCATAAATCCTAGTTTAAAAGGGCTAACAATGACAGCTGAAAAAACTAATGATGGAGTTAAAGTTAATGGGTTGATTAATTTTAAACCTTCGGCAATTTAGCCAACTGGCCAGATTTCTTTTTTCCATGCCATATCCCAAAATAAGTACTCATACTGACAACTTATAGAAAAACTATTTATCATTTCGTCGCGGAGTTCATTTGTTAAGTTAGATGCGCATTCATTGACCATTTGTTTACAAATTTCGACTAAATTTCGAAAATCATTTGATGAATATTGTTCAATAAAATTGAGATATCTTACATCTATGTTGCCATTAAGAATGCTTTCCTTCAGGCGAATACCAACATCATAAAATCCCCACATGCAAGGCAGAAGAGCGCCTAAGAGTTCGTGATATCCACCAATTGAACCAGTTCTTAAAAGAAAATCTGTATATGCTTTACAGGTTGGAGATTTTATTTCTATCTCAAGTTCGAATTCTGAAATGCCAAATTCTTTTGCATAACTCCTATGTAAATCCAGTTCAGTAGAATATGTTTCATAGGAAAGAGTAGCAAATTGCAAGCATGAACGAATATTTGGAGATTTTACGACAGCTAATGAAAATAATCTCCCATAATCAATTAAAAATAAATAATCTTGTCGAACCCAATACGCAAACTTTTCTAATGGTAAAGTGCCATCTTGAATACCCCTTATGAAAGGGTGTTCATACTGTGCATCCCATATTTTTTTACCAACGTCAAAAAGTTGGTCAGTAAACAATTTAATCAATCAAATTCTCCATAATTAGTTAAGATTCAATTTTAAGAATTCTACACGAAGAACCTTAGTAGCACCCATTTTAGTCTTTGCAAATTCTGAAATTCGATGCCCAACTACCCAAATTATTCCTTTTGAAGATGTAAGTACTGGAATATTTCTTCGCTCATTTTTTTCTAAATAGCTATCAGTAAAAAAATCTTGTAACTTTTTATGCCCATGCATTCCTAATGGTTGAAAAAAATCCCCTTTATAATTAAACCGAACAAATAATTGTTCTTTTGCAAATCCTATATCAAAAAACTCTACACATGGATCAATACTGAATTCACTCGGCCGATCTTCAATAGAACATTTAATCAATGAGTTAGAAAAAAAACTGGTGCCAGGTATTAATACATTTTTGCACTCATCAAAGTTAATCAGTTTATTGTCTTCATGATAAGCACCGATAACAATTGAATCACGTGTAGATCGAGCTATAAGATCATTAGGAAGATTTATTGATCTTCCAGAAGAACCTGATGCAATATCTAAAATTAGATTTATATGCAATTCAGACAATAATGCAATGGAGTTATTTACATATTCATATGCATGAATAACGATATAACGCTGAATAGAAAGATGTAAATTTATAAATTTCAATCTATTTAAAACAATTTGCCCTTCATTGATTAAAGCAATATCATTCCACGCTTCTAACACAAATTTATGAATAAAATCCAAATCAAGCTTCACATTTTTTGATAAACGATTAATAGCATTGCCAATTTTCGGGTTCATTTTATGAAAAGCAGGGGTAATTTTATGACGAATATAATTTCTTGGTATGCGTAAATCATCATTTGTATAATCTATCAAAGGATTTATATCAATCATTCTGCAGTATAATTCAATATCAGAGCGATTAATTTCAAGTAAAGGGCGTATCAATCTTATATTTTCTTCTTTAGAGGATTTAATTTCTCCTACAAAACTCATGCCGACTAATCCATTAAGAGCCGAACCTCTAATCATATGCATAAGCAAAGTTTCAAGTTGATCATCCTGATTATGACCAACCGCAATATATTTTGCTCCAACTTTTCTTGCTTTTAAAATTAACGCCCCGTAGCGTGCACGTCGAGCTGCGTCCTCAGGTGAATAATAATTTAATAATTCAGAAATTTCTTCACTTACGGTACATATGTGAAAATTATCTATGCCAAAAGAATTTGCTAATTTTTTAACATACTTAGCATCGTCATTTGAGTTTGTGCGTAATCCATGATCAATATAAACAACTTCTAAATCTAACCTATAGATATCTTTGAGATATGATAAAACATGTAATAATACAGATGAATCAGGGCCACCAGAAACTCCAACAACCACAACAGAATCTAAAATGTTACTTGTGGCAAGAACTGAACTGACCTTATCGCAAATTTTTAATACATGCTCATCCATATTTTACCAGTCAAAGAATTAAAGAAATTTCTTTCCACTATAGGATATCAAGTTCATAATTTTGATTCAATAATGCAGCAGGAACAACTACTTTAATTCTAGCTATTCTCATGCCTCGCATGCGCGAAATCGAAAATTGCACATCATCTAATTTATATTCATCTCCTACAACAGGGATCCTTCCCAAAACTTCAAGGATAAATCCTGCCAAAGTTTCATAATCTCCGTCTGGAATTACAATACCAAAGCGCTCATTTACATCTGCAATACGGGCCCCTCCATTAACTAAGCAAGTTGTATTATCCAGCACAAAGAAATCATCATCATCAAGTATATCTTCGTTAATAGGGCCAATAATCTCTTCAAGCAATTGTGTCATTGTTACTATGCCTGATATTTGCCCAAACTCATCAACTACAACAACCATTTCCTGACCTGACCTTTGTAATTCATCAAGTAGACTAACTAGATAATTTGTTTCAGGCACAAATACAACAGGTCGACTCAAAGTTGTTACATCGCTATTTTCAGAAATTCTTTTACCTGAAAACTCTCTTAAAACATCTTTGGTATTAAGTAAAGCAACAATATCATTTTCATCACTTGAACTTGAAATTGGAAATATTGAATGAGGAAACTTTGCAAAAACATCAAAAAAATTGCTCAATGTTAATCCTCGTTCAATAAATACTAATTCTATCCTTGGAGTCATTATTTCACGAATTTGTTGATTAGAAAACTTGAATATTTTATCAAGCAAATTTGACTGCATTTCCGTAATAGCTCCAGTATCCCGTCCAATCATTATCATGGAACGAAGCTCATCTTCAGAAATTTGATTTGAATCAATTGCACCAAAAATACCGAGTACTTTTTGAGTCAGAAAACTTAATGATCCTGTTAAAGGGTAAAAGAGTCGTCTAAATATCCAAATGGGTCTAGCGAATATAATTGTCACTATGTCTGGATATCGAACACCTATAGATTTAGGAATAGATTCTCCAAATATTAACAAAATACCTGTAACGGCAAATGTAGCCAACAATATAGCATGTTCTTGATTGGAAATAATACTTAAAGCTATGGCAGTAGCAAGTGTAGCAGCAGCGGTATTAACTAGATTATTTATCAATAGTATTGTTGGTAAATAGATTTCGGGGTCATTCACCAACTCAGCTGCTGTTTTAGCACCTATAATTCCTTTTCTGACCATTGTATAAGCTCTTGCTTTACGCAATGAGAGTATGGCTGCCTCAGAACTAGATATCATCGCAGAAACAACAATACATATGACAAGAAGGGTAATATAAAAACCTATCGGTTCATGCTCCATATTGCACTATATCCCGATATCGATAAGCTTCAAGATGACACCACCCTGAAGCTTATCGATATCAAAAAACAACAATTAACAAAATTATTATGACCTAAATTATTCATTGATTAATATTCCCAAAACTTTTTGAAGTATACGATCAGCAATTTCAGTCTTTTTTACACTTGCATCCATAACAAGCCAGCGACTTGGATCTACATTTGATAACTCTAAAAATCCCTTGCGCACTTCCTCGTGAAAATTATCTCCACCAACAGATTGCAGGCGAGTTACTTTAGACTCAAACCGATCGCCATATGTATTATTTCTTCTTTGTAACGAAACGGTAGTTGGCAAATCAAGCAATATGGTCAAGTCAGGAAAAACGTCATTAATAGCAAAAGAATTAAGTATTTTTAACATATCTACATCTAACCCTCTACCATAACCTTGATAGGCAAGTGTAGAATCAAAAAATCGATCACATATAACTATGTACCCTGCTTCCAATCTGGGAATAATCAATTCATTAATTAGTTGTGTTCGTGCTGCTAAAAATAAAAAGGTTTCAGATAAAGGATGTATCTCAGTTGGACCATATTTAACAAGTTTACGTATTCGTTTTCCTAATTCAGTAGAACCAGGCTCAACAAAGTTTTCGACATTATATCCATTTAATATTAATGATTTTACAAGGAGTCGAATTTGGGTAGTTTTACCAGCCGCCTCTCCACCTTCAAATGTAATAAACAGATTTACGAACCTCCAAGTTAAAATTATTCAATTTTTCGACCAAAAAACAACTCTACGATTTGGATCTTTCCCCATACTAACCGAATTTATATTGTACCTATCAGCTGCCAAATGTTGTAAACGTCGAATATATGAACTTTGAGGAGTTAATTCAGCTGACTCTTCGCCCCCAAGAACTTTTAAAACGGCATTTTCAGCATCCTCTAGGGCATGCTCTGTTCTTGACCTACGATTATCTACTTCACTATAATGCGAACCTTTCAAAAACCAATCGATCTGAGTTTGAGTATTTCTACGTAAAACATACACTGGAATTCCCTTTTCTTGGGCTAATCGCAACATATTAGATTTTTTTTTATATTGTGTTTTAGTAGTCAAAACCATATTTGAATCAATAGCATTTTCAACAATATCAAGTTTTATACTTAAATTGCTCGCACCATTTATCAACCTTTCTCGGCTAACACCATACAAGAACACACGTAATGTAGATAACTTAATATCATTTTGTTTTCTTGAATTACTTGATCCATTAATGGAATCGTAATTCATTCTTGAGTCCATGTCATTCAATTTGTGAGTATTCTTAGGAAAGAATTCACCATTTCTGGTAGAATTTAGACTGACGGGTTCTCCTGTAGTAATAACAAATTCCCCTCCTACTACGCTACGTATCTCAGGATTTATCGAAAAACCTCGTAATAAAGCATCAACTTTATCAGAAAGATCAATATGCAATGCAATTGTGTGCCAATCTTGTATTTCAACCAAAGCATCAAAAGTTGCAGGAGCCTTTCTTTCCAAGGTAGTCTTTCTCGAACCTCGGCGTTTAGCTTCTTCATCTCCTAAGACAACACTTTGGATTCCTCCGAGAAGTTCATTTAGTGTAGGATTCATTATTAAATTCTCCAACGTGTTTCCATGCGCTGTAGCAATTAATTGAACTCCCTTTTCAGCAATACTCCTAGCTGCAATGGCTTCTTGTTCTGTTCCCATTTCATCAATCACTATGACTTGAGGCATGTGATTTTCTACAGCTTCAATCATGACTGAATATTGATAAAATGGTGATTTAACTTGAATCCTCCTTGCTAAACCTATAGCTGCATGAGGTATATCACTATCTCCTGCTATTTCATTTGAAGTATCCACAACAATCACACGTTTGCCTGCTGTATCGGCAAGCGTTCGAGCTACTTCACGAAGCATTGTCGTTTTACCCACACCAGGTCTTCCTAAAAGTAACACGCTCTTACCATCAAGCATTAAATCTTCGATAATCTTAATTGCACCAAAAACAGCTCTACCAACTCTACAAGAAAGACCTACAATATCTCCATTTCTATTCCTCATGCAGGAAACTCTATGTAATGTTCTATCAATACCCGCTCGATTATCATCACCAAAAGGTTTTAATTTTGATATCACAAAATTTATATCTTCTTGAGTTATTTCTTGATCAGCAATATTATCACCATCAGGAAACCAACATCTAGCAGGTCTTCCGAGATCCATACTTACTTCTAATAGATCAACATAATCACCACTCGAAACAATCCATTCGGAAACATGATAAGGTAGCACAGCAATGAATAATTCTAAATCGTCAATAATTATTTGTTCATTAGTTTTAGTCATTTATTTTCTTATCACTCCACTTAAAACTATATGAAGTTTTATAGTATTTATAAATTACTCCCTTCAAGCATCGAAAGAAAATATTCATGATAACGGTAGTCATCAGTTAATTCCGGATGAAATGTAGTACCTATAATATTATTTTGTCTTACAGCTACTGGAGATTTATCCTTAAGTTCTGACAATACTTGAACCCCTTGCCCAACTCGAGAAATTATTGGTGCCCTTATAAATACACCCTGAAATATTTTTTCTGAAAATATTGATGATTTTAAATCAGTTATAAAGCTTTCTAGTTGCCTCCCGTAGGCATTACGTTGAACGCTAATGTCAATAAGACTCAAAGTTTCAGGTTCCTCATCTATGTTGTCAATAGAGAGCATTATAAGGCCTGCACATGTCCCCCAAACTGGATGACCTTGATCAGCAAAATCACTTATTGGCTTACGTAATTCATATAAATCCATCATCTTCGCAATAGTCGTACTTTCACCACCAGGAATTATTAATGCATCAATTCCTACAAAATCGCTAGGTAAACGTACTTCTCTAGCTATTGCACCCAAAATTCGAATAGCAACCAAATGCTCTAGAAATCCTCCCTGCAAAGCGAGAACACCAATCACACTCTGATTTGTTGTAATTTGAATTGATTTTTCAATTGAAAAAAGGCGAGTTAACGGAGAAGATTCTCGTATAATTTTTTTGTAAACCTCTATAACTTTACCATCCTCGAGTAGCTAATAATTCGTCATCACCAAGTGTTCTAACTCCCATTCCTGACATAGATTCACCCAAACCCTTAGAAACGCTTGAAACAATATTCCAATCTTGATAATGAGTTACAGCCTGAACAATGGCTTTAGCTCGTTTTGCAGGCTCTCCAGATTTAAAAATTCCTGATCCAACAAAAACTCCATCACAGCCTAACCACATCATAAGAGCTGCATCTGCAGGTGTAGCTAATCCTCCAGCAGCAAAATTTACAACTGGCAATCTGGCAATCTCTCTCACTTCCATTAACAAATCAATAGGAGCTCCTATTGATTTGGCTTCAGCCATAACTTGCTCATTAGATAATGACTTTAATTTTCCTATTTGATTATTTACTGCTCTCATATGCCGAACAGCTTCAACTACATCACCTGTACCAGCTTCGCCTTTTGTGCGTATCATTGTTGCACCCTCTGAAATACGCCTTAATGCCTCTCCTAGATCCCTGCAACCGCATACAAAAGGAACTTTAAAATCATATTTCCAAACGTGATGTTCTTCATCGGCAGGTGTCAAAACTTCAGATTCATCAATATAATCAACACCTATTGATTCAAGGATTCTTGCCTCAGCAAAATGTCCTATTCTGCACTTAGCCATAACTGGAATTGATACAGTATCCATTATTTTTAATATGAGTTCTGGATCTGACATTCTTGCAACACCACCATCGGCTCTAATATCAGAAGGTACGCGCTCAAGTGCCATAACAGCACATGCTCCGGCATCTTCAGCCAACTTGGCTTGATCTGGAGTAACAACATCCATAATTACTCCACCTTTAAGCATTTGAGCAAGACCTATCTTTAAGCGCGATGGTTCACTATTAAAATTTTGCATACAATACCTCTACCATAAAAAAAATTTATTCTTACAATTTTAAATTACAAATTATATAATCTAAATTACTTATTATTATACTGCTATCAATTCCTCCACATCAATAATAAAAGCAATTAATCAAATTAAATCATTATTCTTTGTGGATCTTTAGTAGGAAAAATTCCAAGCAAATGAGCTCTTGTATCACCAGTATTTACTACTTTATGAATTTGACTTTCTGAGATTACTATTAGATTGCCCTCACTAATGGATTCTTTATTATACTCTCCAGAGTAAACTATCAAAAAACCTGACAAAACTATTATTATTTCTTCATGACTGGAATGAATATGAAGTGGAATTTCAGCCCTGGGTTCCAAATATATATCTAACATACTTACGCTTTCAGAACCTATCAAATTGGCAGAATAATTTCTTGCAAATACTCCAGGGAACACCTCTTTCTCATCAATATCTTCAAAATGGGTAATTAACATATGACCTCTCAACTCATGAATTACTTGGAATAAAATTAAAATTAGCTATATAAATTTCAAAAATATAATTACCTAGCTTCACCCCATACCGAATACTGAGGGGAACCTTTAAATGTAATTTCATCATGTACTAGTTTTTCAATATCTGAAACGCTCAAGCCAATTTCTGAAAGAATTTCATCACTATGTTCACCAAGACCAGGCTCTATTTTGTTAATATTTAACGGAGTATTAGAAAAAATAATAGATGCTCCTGGTTCTTTTAAAATACCAAAATAAGGATGAGGTATCTCAACCATATAATCCTCATTAAAAAAATGCTGACGTTCATTCATAAAATTCTCAATTTGAACGTCAGCATTTACACAATTTATATTCCCTATATTTAAATGAGTCTCCCAATGAAAAGTTGAAAATTTTAGAAATTCGATTTCCAATAATTTAGACAAAGCAATTGAATTGATTTCCATTCTATTCAGAAAATTAAATTTACTATTTAAAAGCTCTTTAACGCCAAATGCTTCTATGAATTCTTTCCAGCCTTTCTGATCTCTGATGGACAGAAAAATCCACCCATCACTTGATTGATAAAGACCATCTAAAGGACCTTTTCTTTTCTGTTCTTTATCTACCTCGACTCTAGATTTCATTCCTTTAAATTCAACAAAATTATCTCCACTTACATACGACATAGCTCCAATCATTGTTGAATCTACATGCTGGCCCTTACCGGTCACATCTCTTGCCCTTAAGGCCATTAAAATATTTGTAGCAGCTGCAATACCTGATGATACGTCTGCAGCCCCAAATTGAACTGGTGGATTATCGACACCTGCTTGTTCAATGTAATTACCAGATAAGGCACTTATTGAAGTTTCATAGCCAGGTCTATATGCTTGTGGTCCATTTGGTCCAAAAGCAGTTATTCTACAAACTATAATTTTAGGATTTATTGTTTTAAGTGTTTCATAATCCAATTTAAGGCGATCTTCTACCCCAAGTCGAAAATTATAAACAACAATATCAGATTCTTTAACAAGTTTCTCGAATACGCTATCTGATTGTTGTAATTTCCTATCTAATACTAAACTTCGTTTACCTCGATTCAAAACTGCATAGGCTCTAAATAAGGCAGGAATATGAAAATTATCCCCTTGAAAAGATTCAACTTTCATTACATCGGCACCAAGATCGCTTAACAACCTTGAACACATAGGGCCTGCTACAAAAGATGTAAAATCAAGCACTTTTATTCCAGCAAGGGGACCACGACTATAATGATTATTGACATCTTCTGGAAAATCTATAGGTAAACTTAAATTGTTTTGTCCCCAAGTATCAATAAGTAAATCTAAACTATCACTGCTATTAGCCTTAAGGACTGTAGGTGTTATTTTTCCTGGTGTTTCTGAAAAAATGCCGAGTAATCCTGGCTGAATCATGTCACCAACCACAGGATCATCAATTTTAATCGCAAGATCATTGGACCAAAATTGTTCATGATACCTAAACTCCTCATGACTCAAAACTGGTTCACAGGGAACATTCGCTTTCCACATTTTTTCAATCCATTCATCTCTAGGTTTTTCCTTGAACTTAGACCAAAGTATATTAAGCAATTGATATCTATCATCATCATTTTCAAATACATTAGGCATATTAACAAAGCGCTTGTCTTCAAGAATTTTTTCAAGATCCATAACTTTTAATGCATCTTCACAAAATGCTCTTGTAAAAGCAGCCATGCTTAACCACTTTCCATCATTGCATTCACACAAATTAAACAAAGGGCGAATACCTCTAGGATCACCACCTTGAGCTAAAGGAGGAAGTTTATCGGAATTATTTGTAGCAATAACAAAACTTCGATAGCAAAGGATGCCACGCAATAAACTTGCATCAACATGTTGCCCGAATCCAGAAATATCTCTCACTCTAAGCGCGGAAAGTATTCCTTGAACACATAGCATTGCTGCCGAATAACTTGCGATTTTAGGGGCGACATAAACAGGTCCCAATCTCATTGCTCCATTTTGAGGATGAAGTAATGATCCCGACAAAGCATGAACAATTCCATCAATATTTGGGTAATTACTCATAGAGCTTATTGAACCGAAACTAGATATATTAGCTACAATCAATTGAGGATTGTCAGCAACTAAATTATTATAGGTTAAATCCAATTTTTTCAATTCATCATTATCTAGAGCAAGAAGAACAACATCGCTAAATTGACATAGATTTTTAATTCGATTCAGATCCTTGGAATCAACCAATGAAACCTGAACACGATTCTTTCCACGATTCCATAATCTCTCTCCAGCCAGATCAATATATGGATCATTCGGATATACATCAAGACTAACAACATCAGCACCTTGATCTGCTAAAAGCATCCCAGCTAAAGAACCCGCCATGCCAAGTGAAACTTCCACTACCTTGAGTCCCGAAAGTGAGCCTTCCATATCATCCTCCTACCTAATAAGAAAAACATATCGAGTCGATTGTAACAAAGTGTCAAAAGTTTTCAATAAAATACAATAATCAATATTAAAACCAGTTAATTTAACTCATAAAAAATTACGGTTGACAGTAAAATTTTCAATGCTATCATTTTCGCAGCTAATTTAAATAAAATAGTAAGCGATTTAAAAGCCTCAAGGATCTTATTATGGCTACGTTGGCAATATATTTTAAAAAAATATTTCAAAATATTTCAAATCCATCCTTTAACTTAATATTTTTAGATTATATCTATGTATAATTCTATTACTGATATCCGTGGTATTTCTGTTGGGCATTATACTGACTTGAAAAATGCAACTGGCTGCACGGTTATTCTCCCAGAAAAAGGTGCAATAGGTGGCGTTGAAGTAAGAGGATCTGCCCCAGGTACCAGAGAAACCGATCTTCTTAGGCCAATGAATTTAGTCCAAGAAATTCACGGTATTTTATTAAGTGGCGGTAGTGCATTTGGACTTAATGCTGCAGGTGGTGTTCAAAAATATCTTGAAGAAAGAGAAATTGGATTCAAGATAGGACCTACAGTTGTCCCAATAGTTCCAGCTGCAATACTTTTTGATCTTGGATTACTAAACCATAAGGTAAGGCCAACAGAAATAGACGCCTACCAATCATGCCTAAATGCCACTAAAGGTTCAATTAAGCAAGGAACTGTCGGAGCAGGAACAGGAGCAACTGTAGGAAAAATATTAGGATTCGATCAATCAACAAAAGGCGGAATAGGTACAGCAAGTATTAGAATGGGTTCAGGAATTTCAGTTGGAGCAATTGTAGCTGTAAATGCTTTTGGAGATATAATTGATCCTAATGATGGTCAATTAATCGCTGGCCCAAGAAATATTAAAACTAACAAATTTGAAAATACTAATGATTATCTCCTAAAGCAATCCAATATACTTTCCCTTAACCCCACCAACACCACAATAGGAGTAATTGCAACCGATGCTAAACTCAATAAAGAACAAGTGAATCGCTTAGCAACTTTTGCTCATAACGGCTTAGCTCAAGCAGTTAGACCTAGTCATACAATGAGTGACGGTGATGCTTTTTTTTCTTTGGCAACGGGAGAATCCTCAGTAACCCCAAACATGAATTCTTTAGGAGTTGCTGTTGTAAAAGTAGTTATTGAGTCAATATTAAATGCAATCAAATGTGCTTCAGGTTTAGGGAACATCCCTAGCATTTCAGAAATTAATGCAACTAACACAAACAGAAAGTAAGATGAAAGATCTTTGTTCAATGAAAATGAAAATTGGATTCATAGGGGCAGGAAAGCTAGGGACATCTTTAGCTTTAGCGATGTCATACTCTGGATACAAAATAAATTTGATTAACAGTAACAATTCAAGCTCTTCTAACGCTCTCTCTGCCTTTATGCCAAAATCCCGAGCAACATCAGTTGCACAAGATATTGCTGACAGATGTGAGTTAATATTTTTAACTACTCCTGATGACACCCTTGGAGCTATTGTTGATTCTATCAAATGGAACAAAAAAAATATGGTAGTACATTGTTCGGGTGCAACATCTTTATCTTGCCTGAAGCCAATAGAAATTCTTGGTGGAAAAATCGGAACATTCCATCCATTACAAACATTTCCTCAAAAGAATTTGCCTGAAAATATCCTTAGAGGTATCACTTTTGCAATTGATTCAGAATCATCTATAACTGAATTATTAAAATCCATAGCAATAAAGCTTGGAAGTAAAGCTATAATACTAGACCCAGAAGACAGGGCATTGTATCATGCCAGTGCCACAATGGTATGCGGTTTTATAACAAGCATAATAAATTTGTCGATACAATTATGGAAAGATTTTCCAGGAGGAACAGAGGGAGCTTTAGAATCATTAGAGCCACTGATACAAACTACATTTAATAATGTTAAACAAATTGGACCAGCCCAAGCTTATACAGGACCAATAATAAGAGGAGATATAGCAACAATATCAAGTCATCTAGAGGCTATCGCACCACTGAAAAAAGAAGTCCAAGACATTTACACTTCATTATGCAACTATGGTGTTGAAATAGGATTAGAAACTGGGAAGCTTAATATTGTAGATGCTGAAAATATTAGATCAATTATTTCAAATTATCAAAAAATTGAAAATTCAAGATCTTCAAATCCCAATAAATCTAATGTACGCTCATAAAGGAGTTAATGTGCGATTAACTATTCGTGATATTGCAGCAATGAAACGTAATAATGAGCAAATACCAATGGTAACAGCGTACGACTATACTTCAGGTATAATAGCTGAACGCGCCGGAATACCAATGCTTTTGGTAGGCGACAGTTTGGGTCAAGTTGTGTTAGGACATGACACAACTATACCGGTAACAATGGATGAAATGATTCACCATACAAAAGCTGTAATTAAAGGCACCGAAAAAGCCTTAATTGTTGCAGATATGCCATTTATGAGTTACCAAATCAGCCGAGAAAAGGCTATTTTAAATGCAGGCAGATTATTAAAAGAGGGTGGCGCACAAGCAGTAAAACTTGAAGGTGGGACCCGATCTGCAATTACTGTTCGTCGCATAGTTGAAGTAGGCATACCAGTTATGGGGCATATCGGTTTAACACCTCAATCTGTTAATCAGATCGGTGGATATCGCGTGAAAGGAAAATCCCTAAAAGGGGCTGAAAAATTAATTGAAGATGCGCTTGACTTACAAGCAGCAGGCGCATTTGCTATAGTTCTTGAATTGATTCCAAGTGATTTGGCTCAAATAATTTCTTCTAAACTGAGCATACCAACCATAGGTATAGGTGCTGGTCCTCATTGTGATGGCCAAGTACAAGTTTTACACGATCTTTTAGGACTTTTTGATGAATTTACCCCCAAACACGCAAAGAGATTCATTGAAGGGTCAGAATTATTTACTAAAGCAATTCAGCAATACATACAAGAAGTAAAGTCGCAAACATTCTTAGTCAATATCAAAAAATCTAAAATTAAAACTAAAGATACATTAAATCAACTGTCATAAAATTACGAATTAAAATTAGTGAAAATTTATACAGACATTGAACAGTTAAGAGAGGCTATTCGGCATACAAAAAGACCACTTGGTATTGTTCCAACTATGGGATATTTACATAAAGGGCATCTAGAGCTGATACGTCATTCAAAAAATGAAAATGAAAGCTTAGTTGTAACTATTTTTGTTAATCCAACTCAATTTGGCCCAGATGAAGACTTCAGAAGATATCCAAAAAAAATCGACCAAGATATAAATTTACTAGAAAAAATTGGAGTAGATTTTGTTTTTATTCCTGATAGCGAATCTATTTACAATAAGAGCCACGAAACATGGGTTACAGTTGAACAACTATCAACTAAATTAGAAGGACAATTCAGGCCAAATCACTTTAAAGGAGTAACAACAATTGTCCTTAAGCTATTAAATATAACTACTCCTGATAATGCCTATTTTGGACAAAAAGATGCACAGCAAGTAAAAATAATTCAACAAATGGTTAGAGACCTCAATCTTCCAGTAGTCATAAAATCGATTCCGACAGTCCGAGAGCACGACGGTTTAGCTTTTTCAAGTAGAAATATTTATTTAAGTAGAGATGAGCGTAAATCTGCTAATGAAATATATAAAGGTTTAATAATAGGAAAAGAATTGTTTAAAAATGGAACAATTAGTTCCAAAGAAATAAAAGAAAGCGTCACTAAACATATATTGAGTGGCATCAAAAACTCAAAAATAGATTATATTAGTATTGCATCCGACGATACTTTTGAGGAAATCAACGTAATAAAAGACTCTGCCTTACTATCAATAGCTATACATTTAGGTAAAACAAGATTAATCGACAACATTATTTTGGAACAAAAGTGATTTTTAGAAACTATTCATATCAAAAACTTTCGGACTTACAAAATAAAATACACCTAATCGAAACTCAAATGATTCAACTTCAAAAAGAATACGAATATACATCAAAAGAAGTGCACTCCATAGTTACATTACTACCAATGCTAGATCAGTGGGACCTTAAGCTCGAAAACTGTGACAACTGGATCAGTATTTGCAGAAACTTAGGTTTAGTAAATCAAAAAGAGAATGGACATCGGTTAATAAAAAAAAAGGATAAAACACTTCATATTCTTATACACAAAACACTATTTAGTAATTATTGTACTATCGATAAAGTTACATATTCAGAATGATTCTAGCAAACAGATTTTTATTAATTAACTTTTAAAAACTTTCACTGGCAGTAATTGATTTTTGATGGCATCATATTTTGCAATAGAGAAAAAATTACAATCATTATTATAAACTCGAACGTATTCATCATTCTCTAATTTTAAAAGATCATTTAAAAAAATAAGAGGCTTTCCCATTATGAAACTAGCTTCATAATCCGGATTAAGAGATACTTTCCTTAATCCTTTTAATGCCACATCCATAGGTTCGATAATTTGCATTATTGAGTCTCTTGAGCTATGTATTTCCAGCTCATCTAGAGTAATGGAATTTGGTAAATTAAATGGGCCAACTTTTAAACGGGTCAACTTCACTACATGGGAACCACAGCCAACATATTCACCCAGATCATTAGCTAAGGATCTAACATAAAATCCACGTGAGCATCTAATTCTAAATTCTACATCAGGTAGCTGAAGTCTTTCGAGTGAAATGGAATGAACTTTAACTAAGCGTGGAGTAAGTTCAAATTCGACACCTGCTCTAGCTAAATTATACGCCCTCTTGCCTTTAAATTTAAGCGCACTAAAACGAGGAGGTTTTTGGTATATCCATCCAGTAAATTTTGGTATAGATTTTAGTATTGATTCTCTAGTAACAAAGGAAAAATCACTTTGCCCAATAATTTTTCCAGTATAGTCATAAGTATCTGTTTTCTCTCCTAAACGAAATGTTGCCAAGTATTCCTTAGTTCCATCTAGAATATATTCCATTAATCTAGTTGCTTGCCCTAAACCAATAGGAAGAACTCCATCTGCTATAGGGTCCAAAGTTCCCCCATGTCCAACTTTTTGACGACTAATAAGACGCTTGACCCTTCTGACGACATCAGTAGATGTTAAACCAACAGGTTTATTTACAACAATGAATCCATTGAATAACAATTTAAGAATTCTCTATTAAATTGTCATCAATATTATTTAAATTTAGAATGTCTAAAATTCTCTGAGATTCACTCATAGATGTATCCAACTTAAAGACAAGTTCAGGAATTTTTCGTACTTTTATGCGCATTCCCAACTGCCTACGAATAAAATTAGTAGCTCTATTTAAAGCCTTGACAGTATCCATTTGTTTTTCTTCTTCATCCAAAACGCTAACCGTTACAATTGAACGAGAAAAATCCCGAGTAGTGTAAACATTAGTTACAGTTGTTAGCGATGAAACTCTAGGATCATTCAGAATATGTAAAAATATAGAACCAATCTCATCACGAATGGCATCATTAATTTTCTCTAATCTACGAACCATGGAAAACTCCAAGAAATTCAATAAGAAAATTATTTATTATTCTTATGATCCATCAACAATATGAAAAGCCTGAAGAGTGTCATCTTTCTCAAAATCGCCAAAATCTTCGAGTACAATTCCAAATTCGAGCCCAGATGTAACTTCTCGAACGTCATTTTTAAAATGCTTTAGACTTACAACTTTACCTTCATGTATAACTTGATTGTCACGCATAACTCTTATTGTCGAATTCCTTCTAATTATGCCATCAAGAACATAACATCCTGCTACTTTAATTCGACGACCGACCGGAATAATTGCTCTAATTACAGCGTGCCCATCTTCGACTTCCTTAGGAATATCCTCAAGAAGGCCCTGTAAAGCACTTTCAAAATCTTCTTGAAGCTTATAAATAACATTGTACATTCGAATTTCTATTTTATATTGCCCAGCTAGTGATTCGGCACCTGGTTCAATAGTAGTATTGAATCCTACTATAATTGCATCTGATGCAGTTGCTAGTAAGATGTCTGTATCGGTAATTGAGCCTGCATCAATTCTTAAAATTTTCAACTGAACATTATCTGAGGAAAGTTCAGACAGGACATTTCTTATTGCATCTGCGCTTCCCTGAACATCACATTTTACAATAACAAGTAATTTCTTAATTTCGCCAGACTGAATCTTAATAGACATATCCACTAGCGAAACAAAATTTTTATCATTACTTATCAATTTTTGTTCTACAGAATAACGAGCTATCTGCTCATTCTCCGTGGCAATGAATGCATCTCCGGCATCAGGTATCTGATTAAGACCAAGAACTAATACTGGCATTGATGGTCCAGCAGAGTCGATCTTCTTGAAATCATTTCCAAACATAGCCTTAATTTTCCCATAGGCTCCTCCAGCTACTATAACACTTCCAATCTTAATAACTCCCTGCTGAACTAATAAGGTAGCCAAAGGTCCACGCTTCCTATCTAAACGAGATTCAATTACTACTCCAGAGGCTAAAACTGTTGGATCAGCTTTTAATTCTTCAAGTTCAGATAAAGCTGCAATATTTTTAAGTAAGTCATCAATTCCATCACGATTTTTAGCTGATACTGGAACAACTATAATATCACCACCCCATGCTTCAGGAAGTAATTCATGTTCCGAAATTTGACGATAAATCTGATCAATGTTTGAATCAGGCAAATCCATCTTATTGGCTGCAACAATTATTGGAACATTTGCAGCTTTAGCATGATCAATTGCCTCACGTGTTTGAGGCATAACTCCATCATCAGCAGCAACAACCAATATAACTATATCAGTTGCCTTAGCACCCCTTGCCCTCATACTAGTAAAGGCTTTGTGACCTGGTGTATCAAGAAAGGTAATTGTTTTGCCTTCATATTCAACTATATACGCTCCTATATGTTGAGTAATGCCACCAAATTCCTTATCAACAATGTTAGTATTTCGAATGGCATCCAAAAGAGTAGTTTTGCCATGATCAACGTGTCCAAGCATAGCAACCACAGGAGATCTTCCAACTAAATTCAGAGTACTAACCTCCGAATTTACTTTATCGACATTAGCAAGACCAAGTGAAGGCTTTCGCACCTTAAATCCCATATTAGTGGCAACAATAGCTGCTGTCTCAAAATCTAGTATTTCATTAAGATTCGCCATTATCCCCATGCGCATTAAATTTTTAATCACAACAATAGGATCAGAATTCATAATTTCAGCCAAATCCTTAACCATTAGTGCTGTTGGAATTTCAATTGTAGCGTTCAAATCGCCTGACTGAATCAAATTAACCTCACAAATCCATTCAAATAGTTTTCGAAAACTCAATTAGCATATTAGCATCATCAAAAGAAATTGACGACCGAAGCTTCTTGCTGATTAAACCCTTAGATGTACCTATCAGCCAACAATTCTGATTCCTACAAAGATAAGCACCTCGACCATTCATTTTCCCAATAAGATCAACCTGCACAGAGCCACTTGAATTACATACTAAACGAATCAAAGAGAGTTTGGGTTGTTTCGAGCCACAAGTAACACACGTTCTCTCTGGAATATACCTAACCGTCATTAAATCTTGCAATTAACACCCTCCCTATCAAGCCGATCGTGGAGCAGTATTACCTTTTTTTGCTTTCTTCTTTTTTCCACGAGGAGGAGGTGCATCTCCACGTCCACGTTCAGAAATGAGATCTTCAGCAAATCTAAGTCCTGAAGATTCGACTTGAATATTACTATTAGGCATAACCCATATAGAATCATCGTCAGGAAAAATAATTTCCTCTTCTGCCTCATTCTCATTTAAATCAGTTTCTGGAATTACCAAGGTTTCTATTTGATCTTGATTCGTGCTTATATCTTCTACACCCAGTTCAGATAATTCATTGGCAATATTAACAGGCACAATGGGGTTAACCTTGTCTTCATTCTCCAATTTTACCACTGGGATTTTATTAGGAATAATCTCGGATATTTCCTCAACCAACAATGTTTCAGGAACTACATCTTCAATGTCATTGTCATTCAATTCTATTTGAGCAATTTCAGCCATACCATTTTCAGCAAAGTTGACTTCCTGCTCTAATACTGCTGATGCAAGTTGCTCTTGATATTCCGACTCGCTCTTTATTTCAATTTTCCAACCAGTGAGACGAGCAGTCAAACGAGCATTTTGTCCTTCTTTCCCAATTGCAAGAGATAATTGTCTATCAGGAACTACTACCTGCGCGATTCTTTCATCAGAATTAGTATTCACGTGTAATACTTGAGCAGGGCTCAGGGCACTTGCTAGAAAAGTTGCAGTATTTTCGCTCCACTGAACAACATCAATTTTTTCACCCTGTAATTCATTTACAATAGATTGTATCCTAAATCCACGAAGTCCCACACAAGAGCCTACTGGATCCACCCCTTCCTGAGTAGCATAAACAGCAACCTTAGATCTAAAACCAGGCTCTCTGGCTATAGCTCTTATTTCAACAATTCCTTTTTGAATTTCAGGAACTTCTCTTTCAAAGAGACGAGTGACTAAATCTCTATGCGATCTAGATAATACAATCTCTGGGCCACGACCACTGGTAGCAACATTTACTACATAAAATTGCATATTAGATCCTATGCGAATATTTTCGTAAGGAACTTGTTCTTCTCTTGGAAGAATTGCTTCAGTTTTACCCAAACCAATAATTACGTTCGGAGATTCAATTCTATTAATAGTACCAGGAAGAATTTGTCCAATTTTACTCTCAAATTCCTCAAGAACAAGTTCTCGTTCAGCTTCACGTAAGCGTTGCAAAATTACTTGCTTTGCCGTTTGTGCTGCTACTCTGCCCATAGACTGAAGAAAAGGGGCATCAATTGCAATTACATCATCTAGTATCGCATCAGGCTTTACCTTCACTGCATCAATTAATGAAATTTGTCGCTTTTCATCTTCAACAATATCACTTACGAGCTTTTGTACAAAAACCTCAGTTGTACCTAAGCCCGGAAGAAGGCGAACAGTTATATCATAGCCATCAGTAAGCGAGTCTCTCTTATAGGCAGAAATCAAAGCTTCTTCGACTGCCCTCATTACTTTAGCCTGAGGAAGACCACGCTCAGACATTAACTGGGTTACTGCAATAAGAAAATCACTTTTCATACTTTTTCACCTTCCAAATTTAGATAAAAATCATTTCAAAAAAAGAAAGTGGGACCTAGCCCACTTCATATCTTTCATGTCAGCGCTATCATTCTGCTTAACATTTAAAATTTTAACCTTCTATATGTTACTATTTAAACCTTTTACTTGCAACTGAAAAAAACTAATCAAATGCATTTACTTGTAATATAAGTCATGTATTAATTATCATTTATTTTCATAGTCAATTTCATTAATATACAATCTGCAAAGTCAGTAACAACTATCGTATAATATCCCGATCTTCTTAATAAAATTCTGATTATTTAAACCAATCAATCAAACTTATAATAAATAATATTTAAGTACATTCTCCAACACAAAAATTAGTTATGTCAACATAATTGACTACTAAAGTTACTTCCTTAATTTCTAAACCTTTTAAATATCCCAAAAATTGAAAAATATTACTGAAGGCTCTAGGTGGGATTTTCAAATTTACTTAATCCGACTACAAACAAAACACTCTTTTTTGATGGATGTTTATTATTTATAAAAGTAAATTCTCGGTACTTTTCCAGAAAAATCGCTAACTTTGAATTAAGTCAGATATAACATTGCTCAAGGCAATACTTATAGCATCAGTAGAATCTCTAGGGCTTTTCACGTCTTCAAAAAAATTAACAACTATATCGTCAGCTGCAATCTTTCTATTCCCATACAACAATATTCATACTTACCATTCTTACCTTTTTCTTGCTGATCGTAGAAATAGCTAAGAATTAATAATTGCCTAACCCTCCCCAATCAATAACAAAGCAGCTTTCAATCTCTTAATTGTTCTTTGTTTCCCAAGAATATGAAGCATTTGAAACAAGGGAGGAGAAGCAGTTCTACCCGTAACTACTAATCTTAATAAACCAAACAAATGGCCTGACTTAATATTTAAGGTATCTACTAAATTTCTAAGTATCTGCTCAATGATTTCTACTTCCCAATAATTAGCAGATTGAAATTCGGAAAGTACTGAGTTTAAGTACTTTTGGATGTCATCAGCTTGCCATTCTTTTGACTCCCATTCAATGTGTCCATATTCAAGATTATCAAGAAAAAATATTAAAACCATATATGTTATTTCATCCAAAGTTTTAATACGTTCCTGGACCAAGGAAAGCACTTGACGCAAGTATTTCTTATCTAATGGCCTCTTAACAATATCTGGTAGGCCACCATCTAATGAAGGTCTTTCTAGAAATGGCAAGGATCGTTCAAGCAAATCGTCAATGTTTAAGGATCTTATATAGACCCCATTTATCCAGTTTAATTTTTCAAAATCAAAAATCGCTCCTGATTTTGTTATTCTTTCAAGGCTAAATAAGCCAACAAGATCACTAATGGTGAAAAATTCCGTTTTGTCATCCAAAGCCCAGCCAAGCAAGGCCATGAAATTAATCATTGCCTCAGGCAAAAAACCCTTTTCACGATACTCTAAAGTAGCAGTTGATCCGTGACGTTTAGATAACTTTGATCGATCAGTGCCAAGAATCATTGGCAAATGTGCAAAATTAGGCGCCTTCCAGCCAAATGCATCATACAAAAGAAGATGACGCGGAGAACTTGGTAGCCATTCTTCAGCTCGTAATACATGAGTTATATTCATCAGATGATCATCAACAACATTAGCAAAATGATACGTCGGAAAACCGTCAGATTTGATAGCAATGAAATCATCTATCAAATTATGATCCCATAAAACTTCTTGACGAATTAAATCATTCAAACTAATCATCTGATCATGCGGTTTGACATAAAACCTTAAAACATATGATTGACCAGACTCAGCTAATTCTATTCTTTTGCGTTTATCTAACGTTTCAAGACAATGGCGATCATATTTTATAGGAAGTTTCAGTAATTGATTATCTTTTCTTAATTTCTCTAGTCGATCAGAACTACAAAAACAGTGATACAAAAAATCATCATCAATTAGGTCTTTTGAGTAACGATCATAAATGTCTAGTCTCTGCGATTGAAAATAGGGCCCAAAATCTCCAGAGCTGCCGCCTGTTTCATCGAAAGGACCTTCATCCCAATCTATCCCTAGCCATCTAAGAGAGTTCAAAATTTCGCCTACGGCACCTTCGGATTTTCTTCCTTGATCAGTATCTTCAATTCGTAAAATCATCTTCCCGCTATTTGCACGAGCAAAAAGGAAATTAAATAGAGCTGTGCGAGTATTGCCAATATGTGGAGAACCTGTAGGACTAGGAGCGAACCTTACCCTAACAGGAAATGAACTTTTCACAATTACCACCTCTCGTTATTAAATATCAAAAAAGAAACTGAAACAATCATCAGAACTACTCCATTCTTTCATCAAATTCACGCATCAATGAATCAGCAGATTCTTCCTCAGATGAAATTATTAATAAAACCATGGATTTATTTTTTTCAATTACCACGAAACGTTCGACAGGGTGCTGCAAGATACCTTTCCAATTAGATTCACCATTGAAATTTAATTTATCCAATGAGCCAGAAAGAAATTGAATAAATTCTTCTGCTTCTAAATTACTTTCCCATTCTAAAGCTAATACTAATGATTGATTACCTGAGATTTCATTCTGAATTAAAGCATATTTATCACCAAGCCAACCACTTGAAGCTTTAGCGGCATTTTCTCCATCCATATTTGCCCCCAACAACAGCAATAAAAGAAATTCACCCCATACGTCGCTTTGAATTAATTTCCAGTTTTCTGGAATGTTTCTGGAAAAGTTATTAATTGAAATTATATTTGGTGTAAATCTTTCTATATATTTTTGCGGATGGATAATTTCTGTTGAACTATGGGGTAATCTACTATACGCACTGTTAACTTCCCCCCAACCACCTATAAGTCTTAAGGCATGAACGTACTCAATTCCGAAAGTAAATGGAAACAAAAACATCTGCTGAACAATTGTAGGTGCATTTTGGAAAACATCTCCTGACTTATTGATCCTTAATTCATCAAGATTAGCTTCAGGAAAACGATTAGAGCCATAAAACCCAATCGATAAAAGCGAATCTCCTATAGATAAAGCATCTATAGAAAGTAGGGTATCTCGATTATCTAGCACAGAGGAACGTTGATTAGAAATTTGAAAATGACTCTCTTGCATAGCCAATCCTTGAACAAATGCCAATAATAACGCATCATTAATAGCTATTTCCTCAGTATCAGCAACTACATGAATTAATCCAGTTGTGAGAGAATAAAATCCAGGAATTTGTTCTGTAATCAGATTAAGGTAAATACTTCCTAATTTATCTTTAGGGTCTAGAAATCCCAAAAATTTATATAGTTTTTCATCTTTCTCATATACAATATCCATCGAACCAGTTTTAATATCTTCACCTCGAATCCTCTTGAATAAATCTTGAGAAACTTCTTGAACAAGAAATGGCTCCTCAGGAGGAATAAGGCCCCTAAACCCAAATAAAAACCAAGCCGTCTCATTCGAAATTTCATTAAGAGCAGATATAAAACTTTGTTTAATGGTTAATTTAGATGATTTATCGGAATCCAGATTCTGTGAATCATTCAAATTGTCAACAGGATCATTAGAAAAAACTGGAATGACAGAATCTACTTCTAGAGATACGGATACAGAATCTACTTCTAGAGAATCCTTTTCATTATTGCAAGAAAGAATCAAAAGCATCAAAAGGAAAATAGTTAAAAAAAATCTTAACAACAATTTAAAGAAATCCTTTTATGATTAAATTGCAGATTATATCAAAAGTAATAATAATATAATAACTAAAAAAAATTCAATATCTCATTTAGCAATTGCTCAAGCAAAATACCTCTGCTATAATTAATTAGTTGTTTACAAAAAATCTAACATTTCAGGTGAGTGTAACTGAACATATGGAAGAACAAGCAGAATTACTAGAAAACAAAAAAGAAGTAAGTGCAGATGCAGAATTATTTATATCAAGACCGGTAAGCATGAAGGCTTTACTCGAGGCTGGAGTCCATTTTGGGCACCAAACACGAAGACGCCAGCCACATATGAAGAAATTCATTTTCACTAAGCGTAACGGAATTCATATAGTGGATTTACAGCAAACACTTATATTGCTTGAAGGTGCTGTACTTAAAATTGCAGCATTAGTTGCAAAAGGTGGATCAGTTTTAATTGTTGGTACGAAAAAACAAGCTCAGGAAACTGTAGAATTTGAGGCTAATCGCTGCGGAATGTTTTTCATAAATCAGCGTTGGCTTGGTGGCATGATAACCAATTGGGAGACTATAAAGCGTAGAATTTCAGAAATGCGGAACTTGGAAGAACTTGAAGCTAATGGCACTTTTAGGCGACTACCAAAGAAAGAAGCTCTAAAAAAAGACGCACAACTAAAAAAACTTCAAAAATATTTTAGTGGAATTAGGGACATGAAGACACTTCCCACTGTTATGATAGTAATTGACGTGGGTAAGGAGCATATAGCCGTAGCTGAGGCAAAGAAATCCCAAATACCTGTTTTTGCATTGGTAGATACTGATAGCGACCCAGATTTAGTTGACTATCCAATACCTGGCAATGATGATGCTATCCGTTCAATTAAAGTTACTCTTCAGCGACTTACAGATGGTGTAATTCAGGGAATTAACCAAAGAAAAGAAAATGATCCTGAACTGCAAAAAATTAATAGTAGCCTATCTAATACAGGAAATTTATCCGAATCTTTTGACGCTATAGGTAAACCAAATGCTTTCACAATGGCTGACGATTCAGATAAACCTTAAATTTTAAATATAAATACTATTTAAAAAATAAAATAATAGTGTTGACTAATTATTTATCATTTTTGAAATTCAAATACCGAAATACAAAAGGTGGTAAATAATGTCAGATATTGATGTTGCGACAATAAAAGAACTTCGAGATCTTACAAGTGCAGGTGTTATGGATTGCAAACAAGCACTTGAAGAAACAAATGGCAATATAGAACAAGCAGTTGGAATACTACGTAAAAAGGGTATTGCCTCTGCTGCAAATAAATCCACCCGTACTGCCGAACAAGGCGTAATAGAGTCATACATACATAGCGGTAATAAAATAGGTGTTATGATAGAAATTAATTGTGAAACTGACTTTGTTGCACGTACAGAAGAATTTAAAAAATTAGCTCATGATATCGCAATGCAAATTGCAGCCATGGGTACAAGTGATGGACTTGAAGACAATTCTTTAGATTCATTGCTATCGCAGCCATTTATCAAAGATCCATCGAAAACCATCAAAGATCTTGTAACTGAGGTAACTGCAAAGACTGGCGAAAATATTGAATTAAAGCGATTTATTCGTTTTTCAGTTGGAGAATAGAAAAAATATTAATGGTTAAAAATTATTCAAACCGCGTATTACTAAAACTTAGCGGAGCATCACTCCAAGGAAATTTAGATCATGGTATAGATACATTTACTGTACGATATCTCGCGTCAGAAATACATAAAGCAATGAATCTAGGATTTGAGATAGCATTAGTTGTAGGCGGAGGAAATTGGTGGAGAGGGGCTGATGCAGCTGAAAATGGAATGGAAAGAGCTTCTGCTGATTATGCAGGTATGCTTGCAACAATTATTAATGGAATAGCTCTTCAAGATGCACTTGAAAAAGAAGGAGTCACCACAAGAACACAAAGTGCAATGTTAATACAAGCTGTCGCTGAGCCATTTATTCGCCGAAAAGCTATAAGGCATCTTGAAAAAGGGCGAAGTGTTGTATTCGTTGGAGGAACTGGAAATCCATTTGTTACAACAGATACTTCTGCAGCCTTACGGTCCTTAGAAATAGGAGCTAGTAGACTACTGATGGCTAAGCATAATGTAGATGGAGTATACGACTCAGACCCAAACAAAAACCCCAACGCAAAAAAATTTGACCACTTACAGTATCTGGATGTTCTTAATCGTCATTTAGACGTCATGGACTCCACCGCATTAAGTTTATGCATGGATAATGATCTGCCAATTATAGTATTTGACTTATTTATTCCAGGTAATTTGGTAAGTCTTTTACAAGGGACAAAAATAGGAACCACAGTATCTAATTGATATAATCAATCAAATCATTGATTATAGGATGGAACTATGACAGAAATAGCTGATATAGTAAAAGATGCCGAAAGACGTATGATTCAATCAATTCAAGTGCTTAAGCAAGATTTATCAACATATCGAACAGGAAGAGCTTCAGTAAGTCTAGTTGAAAACTTATCAATAAATTATCATGGAAGCGAATTACCCTTACAGCAATTAGCAAGTATAAGTATACCCGAAGCAAGATTGCTTGTGATTCAGCCTTGGGATAAGTCAATTCTTGCAGATATTGAAAAAGCTTTAATGCAAGGAGAATTAGGAGCATCGCCAAATAATGACGGTAATTTAATCCGAATCAATTTACCTGCTCCTTCCGAAGAACAAAGAAATAAATTAATCAAAATACTTAATAAGCGTATTGAGGAAAGTAAATTAGCAGTAAGAAATGTCAGAAGAGACGCAAATGAAAAAATTAAATCTTCTGAGAGAGAAAAATCCACCTCGGAAGATGAAAGCCACAAAATACAATCTGAAATACAAAAGGTAACTGATATAATTATAATAGAGATTGAAAAGATTGGAAAAACCAAAGAAATCGAAATGCTGGAGGTCTAGATCATGCCTAAGGGTCCTACAAACCTAGATCAGGCAGAGGATTTAGAATCAGAGTGCCAATCATATATTAAAAATATCCCACTACATATAGCAATAATAATGGATGGTAATGGTAGATGGGCAAAAAAACATAATTTACCCCGCTTACTTGGTCATAAAAAGGGCGTGGAAAATATTCGAAATGTTGTAAAGCTTGCCATACTTAACAAAATACAATATTTAACACTCTACGCATTTTCAACTGAAAATTGGGGCCGACCAGTAGATGAAGTTCACGGGTTAATGGAATTACTAACAAATGTAATTGAAAATGAGACCAAAGAACTTCATAAGCAAAATGTTAAGATCAATCATTTAGGAAGAACAAAGAATTTATCAAATCAATTACAAAATGCGATTCAGGAAGCATTAGAAGTCACTAAATATAATAAAGGGCTAACTTTAAATATTGCTTTTGATTATGGTAGTAGAAATGAATTGATTGAAGCAACTAAAAAAATTATTATAGACAATATCCAACCTGATTTATTAAATGAAGCATTATTTGAAAAATACCTTTATTCTTCAAGCTTACCTGACCCTGATTTAATAATTCGAACCGCAGGTGAAATACGATTAAGCAATTTTCTACTTTGGCAGGCTGCTTATAGTGAATACCACTTTACCAAAACACTATGGCCTGATTTCAACAAAACTGATATGAAAGAAGCCCTTTCGGAATACAACAAAAGAAAAAGACAATTTGGCAAGATAAGCGAAGATGTCGATTAAAGTTAGTACAAAATCAGAATTATTTTATAGAATTCTTACAACAATAGTTGCACTACCGTTACTTTTTATAATAATTGCAATGGGATCATTATTTTTATTAGGCCTATCGACATTTATAGCCGCATTTGCCTACTGGGAATATTCTCAAATTGTTAACTCCACTAAAAAGAATTTCCCTCTAAGTTTAGGAATTCTCCTGACTTGCTTGCTTCCGATAATCAGCAATTGGGGTCATCACTCCTTACTAATAGCATTAACTATTTATTTAGGTATTTTTTTTATTATTTTTTTTATATTCAAGATCATTAAAAAAAATCAATATTTCCGATTTATTGAACTCATTGGAGTAATATATATTGGGATACCTATAAGCTTTGCAATCCTCATAAATAATCTAAATGACGGTACAACTTTTCTATTTCTAATTATTGCAATTGTTTTCACTTCAGATTCATTTTCATATTTTACCGGAAAATTAATTGGTAAACATCTTCTCGCTCCAACTATAAGCTCAGGAAAAACATGGGAAGGGTTAATGGGTGGCTTAGTAGGCACGTTAATAGCAGTATATATATTTCCAAAACTACTATCACTAAAGCTAGACCTCTACGAAAGCATCTTAATAGCATTGACTATTGGCTTGATGGCTCCAATAGGAGATTTAGTTGAATCAAAATTAAAAAGATCATTTAATGTTAAAAATTCAGGTATACTAATTCCTGGGCATGGCGGAATCCTAGATAGGCTAGACAGTCTGGGTTTTGGATTTATAGCTGGATATTTTATCATATTGCGAGTCTTGTAATGAAAAAGTTATCAATACTTGGGTCAACTGGATCAATAGGGGTGCAGACTCTTGAAGTAATTAGAATGTTTCCTGATCAATTTAAAGTTACTGCAATGGTTGCGGGAAAAAACTCTGCTCTTTTTCTTAAGCAGATAAATGAATTCAATCCTTACTTGATTTATTCTCAAGCTAAAATAAATCCCAACGACCTACCAGCAAACTGTAAAATAGCATCTGATATTTCAGAAATTTCCCAATACGACAATGTCGACTTAGTTTGCCAAAGTCTATCAGGAACAATTGGATTATTACCAACTTTAGAAGCTTTAAGAAAAGGAAAATCAATAGTTCTTTCCAATAAAGAACCCATTGTAATGGCTGGCAATATTTTGATGAATGAGGCTATAAAATTCAATAGTGCAATTCTACCGGTTGATAGTGAGCCAAGTGCAATCTGGCAATGTTTAAAGGGTGAAGATGACTATACAGCCATCAAAAAAGTACTAATAACCGGATCTGGAGGGCCATTTCTACATACAGAACTAGATTCACTTAAAGACAAAACACCCCATGAAGCACTTAATCACCCTGTTTGGGATATGGGAAAAAAAATCTCAATTGATTCCGCTACACTTATGAATAAAGCATTGGAAGTGATTGAAGCCTATTGGTTATTCGGATTAAATTGGAATCAATTAGAAGTAGTGATCCATCCAGAAAGTATCATTCATTCAATGGTAGAATTTGTAGATGGATCAATTAAAGCTCAATTAAGTCCTACTAGTATGCTATTCCCTATTCAGCACGCTTTATTCTACCCTGATCGAGTAGCAACCAATGAAACAACTAAACTAGAAATCTCTAAAATCGGAAATTTAAGTTTTAAATCAGTTGATTTTGAAAAATATCCATGTTTTCAAATTGGAATTGAGGCTGGTAAAGCCTCAGGAACCTATCCAGCTGTATTAATTGGTGCAGATGAATCTGCCATTGAAATGTTCCTTAAAGGTAAAATTAAATTTACAGATATTGCTAAAGTCATTTCAAAAACATTAGATGTCAATCAAAACATAAGTAATCCTTCTATCGAGCAAATAATAGAAGCAGAATCATGGGCTAAAAAAACAGCTAAAGAAATAGGATTAAAATTTTGATTACAACTATCTTGTCATTTTTATGCATACTAGCTCTATTAGTAATTATTCATGAATTAGGCCATTTTCTTACAGCAAAAATATTTGGAGTAAAGGTACTAGAATTTGGTATTGGATATCCACCTAGAATCATGTCTTTCACAAGAAAATCAACTATATATTCTTTAAACATCTTTCCCTTAGGTGGTTTCGTAAAACTCTTGGGCGAAGAAGATCCATCAGATCCACAAAGTCTCGCTAGGCAAAATCGATGTGTCCGCCTAACTATACTTGCGTCAGGCGCAATAATGAATTTTTTGCTCGCCTGGCTACTTTTCACTGTACTATATGCAATTCCGCAGGAAAGAGTTTCAGGTAATATTCAGATCATGAATACTGCTGAAAATTCTCCAGCAAAATTGGCAGGACTGAAGCCAGGTGATTTAATAATAGAAATTGACGATCAAATAATCTCAACTATTCAAGATGCAACGCAACGTATCAGAATGAAACTAGGCGAAGATACAACTTGGACAATTATACGTCCACAAAAATTGATAACAGGATCTATAGGATCGGTTCAAGAAAGCACAGTATCTGAATCGTCAATAGCTACAGGAAAAAAATTCTCAGTGACTCTAATTCCTAGATGGAATCCTCCAGAAGGGGAAGGGCATGCAGGAATCATAATTTCCAATGTTAATGTTACTTCCATTCGAAAAGCAGAAGTAAATATCTACGCTATTAGTAATGGATTTCAGATAATGGTTAATAATCTTCTACTTATTAAAAAAGAAATCAGTGGTTGGATTCTTACGTCAACAACACCGCAATTCGCTGGACCAATAGGAATAGCACAAGTGACAGGAGAGGTAGCGCGAAGCGGATTAATTCCATTGATTAATCTATCTGCTTTATTAAGTTTACAGCTAGCAATTTTAAACCTTTTGCCTATCCCAGCACTGGATGGGGGAAGAATAATGTTTCTAGGAATAGAAGCATTAAGAAGAGGTAAGAGGATTTCGCCAGAAAAAGAAGCATTTGTACACTTAACAGGAATCATTCTCTTACTAAGCTTAATAGCAGTTATAAGCTACTTCGATATATCAAGAATACTGTCTGGAGAAAGTCTTCTAAAGTAACATTAATAGAAATAATTATCAAAAACTAATTGTTTAATAAACCTGAATTAAGAGCTTGTTCGTCAGCATGATACGAACTCCGGACTAAAGGTCCTGATGCAACATGCTTAAACCCAATATCTTTAGCAAATTGACCAAGAATATCAAACTCAGCAGGGGTATAGTATTTATTTAATGGAAAATGGGATTTTGATGGTCTCAAGTACTGCCCAATTGTGATCATTTCACATCCAACATTATGCAAATCTTTCATAGTATTACAGATTTCATCAATCGTTTCTCCCAAGCCTATCATTATGCCTGACTTAGTTGGTATTGATGAATTTAAATCCTTAAATCTTTTGAGTAAATCAAGTGATCTTTGATATTTACCTTGAGGTCGAATTTTTGGAAATATCCTTTCAACTGTTTCAATATTATGATTTAAAACATCTGGCTTAACATCTGTAATCAATTCTATCTTATCGGACCATCTAGAAAGATCAGGAACTAACAATTCAATTTTACAAAAAGGAGCTTTTTCTCTTATCTTTCTAACGCAAGCAACAAAAATACTTATTCCGCCATCTGAAACATCACCTCTAGTCACTGAAGTAATAACACAATATCGAAGCCCTAGTTTTTCAACAGCAGATGCAAGTCTTATAGGCTCACCTATATCTATTGGAGCCGGCTTACCAGTATTAACAGCGCAATAGTGACACCTCCAAGTGCAAGTATCTCCCAAAATCATAAAAGTTGCAGTTTGTCTATCCCAACAATCTCCAATATTCGGACATCTAGCTTCCTCACAAACAGTATTCAATCCCGAATCGCGAATAAGTGACCTAAGAGACAAAAACTTAGCTCCCCCAGGTGGACGAGTTTTAAACCAAGCAGGTTTTCTTTCAATTACCATTCTAATGCACAATCCTATTTCAATTATTTACTAAAAATCTCACTGATTCTTGCAATAATACCATTTAATGGTATTTGTATACTTTCAGAATCAGACCTAAGCTTAACTTCAGCAGAATTATCTTTCAAGGTTCTTGAACTTACAATCAATCTTACTGGAAAACCTAATAAATCTGCATCATTTAACTTTACGCCAGGAGACACATTACGGTCATCAAACAAAACATCAAAACCTAATTCAATCAAATCTTTATATAAACCCTCAGTAGCATTTATAACTTGCAATTTGTCCATATTTATAGGAGCTAGATAAATTTGAAAGGGCGTAACTGAATTAGGAAACAAGATTCCTTTTTCATCATTATGCTCTTCAATTACGGCTGCAAGAAGCCTACCAATGCCAATACCATAACACCCCATAACTAAAGGATTTTGAGCACCTTTATCGTCAAGATATAACGCATCTAGAGCTACACTGAATGACGTACCTACTTTAAAAACATGACCAACTTCAATTCCTCGATGAGAATCTAACAGTCCAGAACATCGTGGACACACAAATCCAGTTTGCGCGACTGCAATATCGCCAATAAGATCAACTTGAAAATCTCTAGGATAGTTTACATTGGTAAAATGATAATCTAATTTATTCGCACCAGAAACAAAATTAGAACCCCATTTTACAGATTCATCTGCAACAATTGTAACTAGCTTCATACCAATTGCAGATGCAGAGCCAGGAACTAAGCCTATATTTAGAGATTCATCCGTTGTCGCAAGTCTTATTTCTTTTGCACCAATAATTCTTTGAAGCTTGGTTTCATTAACAAGTAAATCACCTCGAATCATAACCATTACAATATTATTATCAACGCAATAAAAAACTGCCTTAAGGGTTTGTTGAGGAGAAAGCTCTAAGAATTCTGCTACATCATCTATCGTTTTAATATTAGGTGTATAAATCTGATCAATGGGCTTAGGGTCTTCATTATTAAAAATAATATGCTTGAATTCAGCTCTTTCTACATTTGCAGCGTAAGAGCATTGTTTACATGAAATTACAGTATCTTCTCCAGTAGCTGCAGGAAAAATAAATTCATGAGATTCTTTTCCGCCAATTGCTCCACTATCTGCTTCAGCCATGATAACTGGAAGCTCTAATCTTTCAAATATTCTTTTACATGCAATAACCATTTTTTGATATGCAAAATTTAAACCATCAAAATCTCTATCAAAACTATAAGCATCCATCATATCAAATTCTCGAACCCTAATTAACCCAGCCCTAGGTCGTGATTCATCTCGAAATTTATTTTGAATTTGATAGATTATTGTTGGTAAATCACGATAGCTTTCAATTAAACTACTAGCCAAAATGGTAGCTGCTTCCTCATGAGTAGGTGCTAAAACTAGTTCACGATTTCGTCTATCTTTAAAGCTAAATAATGTTAAACCGAATGTTAAATCTCTACCAGTTTTTTCCCATATATCTCGAGGCTGAAGAGCAGGCATTCTAACTTCAAGCCCACCTTGCATATCGATTTCATGCCGCACGATATTTGAAATCTTTAACAAGCTTTTTTGAGCAAGAGGAGTATAGGAATAAACTCCTGATGCCAATTGTTGTATCATCCCAGAACGCAACAACAATCTATGACTAGAGCTTTCAGCATCACCATAGTCATTTCTAGAAGTCTTTAAAAGAAAATTAGATATTCGCATATATAAGCCTCATTTGAATTATATCATGTAATTGGAGTACCAGAAATCAATTAAAAACTTAGAACTCATCGAATCCCCTTTCATTGCAAAGAAATAATTCATATGATATATTTATACTCATTTTTATGCACAATGAAAGGGGATTCGATGAGTTCTATCGTGCGTCGTCGTGAAATAAGTTATCGTGTCTCAACAAAGCTTGGCGGAAATAAATCTCAGGGAGAATCAGCATTAGCAGCTGTACTTGAAAGCATTCAAGAGGCTTTATCAAAAGGTGAAAAAATTGTACTTACCGGCTTTGGAACATTTGAATTAAGGCAAGTAAAAGAACGAAAAGTCAAATCAATTGCAAAAGATAATAAAACAATAACAATTCCTGCGCATAAAAGAGTTGGTTTCACCCCAGGATCTATCCTAAAATCATCTACAAAATAATTAGCTTCTACTTAGATTGCATGCTTTGAGTCACTAACTCCACTTCTTCCATTAAAGCAGTCAGCATATCTTCTTCTTTAACTACTCGAGATTTAATACCTTTACGAAATATTATTGCCCTACCATTACCAGCAGCAATACCAACATCAGCATCCTTTGCTTCCCCTGGCCCATTTACTTCACAGCCCATTACAGCAACTTTTACTGGTGTATCGAGACTTTTAAGTAATTTATCTACATCATTTGCAAGACGAACAACATCAACATCAGCGCGACCGCAAGAAGGACAAGCTACAAGAGTTGGCCCATGTTCTCTCAAATTAAGCGACTTAAGAATATCAAATCCAGCATCAATTTCATCAAGAGAATCTCCACTTAAAGAAACTCGGATTGTATCTCCAATACCCTCATACAATAAAAATCCTAACCCTATCGCACTTCTTATAGATCCAGACTTAACTGTGCCTGCTTCAGTTATTCCAAGATGTAAAGGATATGGAACCATATTGGCTAATCTTTTGTACGCTTCAATTGTAGTCGGAACATCAAATGCTTTCATCGAAATTTTTATTAAATCAAAATCAAGCTCTTCAAGTAAGGAAATTTCCCATAGAGCAGTAGCTACCATATGGTCAACTATACTATATTCTCCTTCTTTTTCTTTTCCAGCCTTTGGCAATTGATTAACCATGTCATAGAGTCTATGAAATCCCTTAATACGCCCAATGCCACCAACTGGAGGAAGGCTCCCAAAGTTTACCCCAATCCTAATTGGAATAGATCTTTGTTTTGCCGCTTTGACAATTTCTTTAACCTTTTCGGGATCTCTAATATTCCCTGGATTAAGTCGAAGGCAATCTACACCCTGATTAATTGCCTCCAGCGCAAGTCGATGGTGAAAATGAATATCTGCAACTAACGGTATATGAATTTTTTGCTTAATCTCGCCTAGAACAAGAGCCGCTTCAATATCGGGAACTGCACATCTAATAATGTCACACCCAGCATCTTCTAAAGAAAGAATTTGATTCACAGTTGCATTAACATCACGAGTATCTGTTTTTGTCATAGACTGCACGGCAATATCAGCATCTCCACCAATTTTAACATCACCAATCCAAACTGGTTTTGAGATTCGTCTTTTCATGCAATAACCTCTAGCCCTAGCAAACTATATTTATAAACAACATCTTAACTTAGTTACTTAATATTATTCAATAACTAATATTTTTCCTAAACCTTATCTGTCTCTTTCCGTTATATAATCCGTTAAACTCATTAAAGCAGATCTAACTGGCGAATCGTCAATTAAATAAAGTAATTTTTTTGCTTTTTTTATATGACTTCTAGCAATTTCATACGCTTCAGGTATAACTTGCAAGTCTTTTATGCAATTCAAAGCTTCATAAAGATACTTATCTTTATTCTTTGACTTACAAAGTTTAGCTATAGGATTGTCTTGGCCACAACGCTCTAAAGCCAAAATTGAAGGAAGTGTAAGTATTCCCTGCGAAAGATCATTCCCAACAGGCTTACCAATATCAAGAGAGTCTGCTTCAAAGTCTAATATATCATCTATTATTTGAAATGCCATTCCTATGTTAATCCCAAAATCCCTAATACAATCAATTTGAGATTCAGAAGCAAGACTTAGCAAAGCACCACACTCTGCTGCTGCTGCGAATAATGAAGCAGTCTTATTATATACCCTTAAGAAATACTGATCCCGAGTTTGAAAGCAATTATACAAATCCATGCGTTCTGTAAGTTCCCCAGTAGCTAATTCCATAATTGTTTTGGCAACAAATCGACGAATTACACTCAAATTACCAGTTTCACAAACATATGTTGCAGCACTAGCAAAAAGGTAATCTCCAACTAAAACGGCAATCTCTGGGCCCCAAATACTACTTACTGTTACTTGACCACGACGAGTGCCCGCCTCATCAACAACATCGTCATGAATAAGAGTAGCAAGATGTAACATTTCCACACCAGTACCGACTAAGATAGCTGAATCTGGGCATTCGTTAGCGATCTGTGAAGTAAGTATACTTAATGTAGGTCTAAGTTTTTTTCCACTACCTTTTATTGCATGAGAAAAAGGTTCCCTTATTGTTTCTGGTGCATTTTCAACAGCTTCTTGTAGTTTTTTTTCAACTAATTTCAGTTCTGCAGAAACGATATTGTAAAAAATCAAATTTTCATTTGTCAATTTAAACTCCAATACCAACAATTACCACAAACAGAATAATATATCAATTTACAGAATATTTTCATCTAGTTTATCAAACAAAGGTTCTGGAATTGGCAACTTCGTGCCTGGCTTAGGGCAATTAATAGTCCAACCATTCTCTTCTACAGTACCTTGCAATCCGAGTAAAGAATGTAATTTATTACTGCTAAATGGTAAGAATGGAAACATGACAGTTTTTAAAGTAGCTAAAACATACAAAGCATTGTTTAATGTAAGAGCAGTTGCCTGAATATCTGTTTTAACAGTTTTCCATGGAGCCTTTTGTTCTAAGTATTTATTTGTTCTAGAGGCCAATGCCATGGCTCCATGATTTAATCCTTCACGAAAATGACAATTACTTATACTATCTCCCACTTTTAGCAAAGTTTCATCTGCAAATTCTCGAATTTCATTTCCATCTTGATCATTAGTTTGATATTCCGGGACAATGCCTCCAAAATTTTTTTGCAACATACTTAAAACTCTATTAACTAAATTGCCATATGTTGCAACCAATTCATCATTATTTCTACGTATAAATTCTCGCATTGAGAAATCAGCATCTCCATATTCTGGCATATTGGATGCAAGTGCATACCTTAAAGGATCGGGTGAAAACTTTTCAAGATAATCAGGAACCCATACTGCCCAATTTCGACTGGTTGATAGCTGTCTGCCTTCAAGTAATAAAAACTCATTCGCTGGAACATCATAAGGCAAATTATACTCTCCAAAACCACGAATTATCGCAGGCCAAATAATTGTATGAAATGGTATGTTGTCTTTGCCTATAAAATAATAAGTACGTGATGAAGGATCTTCCCAAAATACTCGCCATGCATCAGGATTACCAGTTTTTAAAGCCCATTCCTTGCTCGCAGAAAGATAACCAATTACTGCCTCAAACCAAACGTAAATTCTTTTCTTCTCATAACCTTCCAAAGGAACGGGAATTCCCCAATCAATATCACGAGTGATAGCTCTATCTTTAAGTCCACCATCCAGAAATGCTTTAGTAAAATTACGTACGCTAGAACGCCAATAATCTTTCCCTTCAACCCACTTAAGTAAATCATTACCAAAAGCACTTAAACGAAGAAAGAGATGATCTTCATCTTTGATTTCAACTGGGTATTTTTTTCCATCGTTAAGATATGTAGGTTCAATTAATTCAATAGGGTCAAGAGTCTGGCCGCATTCATCACATTGATCTCCACGAGCACCTAGGTTGTTACAGTAAGGACATGTACCTACAACGTATCGATCTGGAAGAAATCGATCAAAGTCTGGAGAGTAAGCAACTTTCATTTTGTCAGGATAAATATATCCTTTTTTATAGAGTGAATTAAATATATCTTGAGTAGTTGATCGATGATTGTCTGTCATTGTATTTGTAAATAAATCAAAATCAATACCTAATCCATTCCAAGAATCCATAAATGAATTATGATATTTTTGAGCAACTTCAGCAGGAGAGATACCTTCAGATTCTGCCCTAATGGTAACTGGAGTCCCGTGACAATCGCTTCCAGAAACCATCAAAACATTGTTTCCAGAAATACGGTGATACCGTGAGAATATATCTGCAGGTAAATAACAGCCGGCAATGTGACCAAGATGCAAATGTCCATTTGCATATGGCCATGCAACAGCAACAAAAATATTCTCCGTCAAAATAAACTCCTCAAGCCATGATAAATTTTAGCACAATAAACATGTAAACCCTTTACATGTTTATTGATTAATAAACATGTAAAGGGTTTTCCTCGGTAATTATTCTGGTTTCGGAAACAATAGCATTTCTTAAATATTTAGGAAGATTTATAGAGCCAGCATGAGAAAATCCATCGTAAAAATTTAAATCAGCAATACCTCTTCGAAGCAATTCATTATCTATTTCCTGAAAATTAAAATCATTGGGATTTTTTGATAAAGATCCAATAGTAAAACCCCAAGAATCTCCAAATGAAGGAATTGATTCTGATAATGACGCTACGCTAGGGAATATTTGGTTAATTGTATTGTGAATAGCAGGAAAAACTTCACGGTAGTTAAGATAATCGGTAGGACCTGATTGAGTAACGATTACTCCGTTGGGAGAAAGTCTTTTGTAGGCCATTTTATAAAAAGAATATGTGTATAATTGACTCACTGGGCTTCCTTCTGCTGAATCTGGCAAATCAAATATAATAACATCAAAAATTTCGTTGCTATTTTTAAGATATTCCAAGATATCCATAAATTTAACTTCAAGTCTAGGATCTTCAAATACTCCTTTATTCATACTAGGAAAAAAATTTATGCACAAATCAACCAATTCTTTATCTAAATCTACCATCGTGAGCTTCTCAACACTATTATGGCGAAGTATTTCTCTAGCTGAGGCACCTTCGCCGCCACCCGCCAAGAGAATACGCATAGGATCGGGAAAGCATAGCATAGCTGGATGAACTAATAATTCATGATAAATAAACTCATCATATTCAGTGGATTGAATTTTCCCATCTAAAATAAGACAACGACCATAAGGAACTGTATCTATAATCTGAATATTTTGATACTTAGTAGTTCCTGAAAATAAAACACTTTTAATTGCCAATTTTTGGACTAATCCTAGACTAATTCGCTCATTATGCCATTCACTATATTCAAAAAACAAAGCTAATACTCAGTAGGTAGGCATTTCGGATAATTGAGGCAAAATACCTCTTGTTAATTCAGTACGAGAGGGTGTCTTACACTTTAAATTTTCAATGATTATATCAGCGGCAGCGCTAGGATCAAAAGATTCACCACAAGTAAATATATCCGCAGCAGCATAATTATATTCTGGCCAAGTATGAATGCAAAGATGTGATTCAGCTATAGCTACCACTCCAGTGACTCCTTGCGGAGAAAACTTATGGAATGTATTCCCAATTACAGTAGCACCCGTTTCACGGGCAGCATTCAACATAGATTCTTTTATGAATCCTAAGTCATCTAGTAACTTAGGATCACAATCCTTTAGTTCAAGGATTAGGTGTTTACCAAGCGCTAACAATCACCAGTCCTCCAGTTAAAATACATAATATTATAAATTAGCAAACAATTATTATAACACCAAGAAAAATGGATGCAAGTACAACCTGAGATCAATACATATTTAAATGGTAAAGTGTTTAAAATTTTCAGATTCATTATACTATTATAATTACAAATTTTTAATAGAATAATTTAATGACATAAGCAGATGAACGAAAAAGCATTAACTGTAAATAATTTAACAAAGATCTATGATAACAAGATCATCTTAAAAAACTTGTCTCTCGACTTAAATTGGGGAGAGATTACAACAATATTTGGACCTAATGGTTCGGGAAAAAGTACCTTAATTCGCATCATTGGAAATATAACTGATTTCGACGAAGGTGAAATATATTTCCAAAACATTAACACCAAACAGCTTAATAAGAATATAAGAAGAAAAATTGGAATAGTTACACACCAAACTTTTCTTTACGACCACCTAACTGTTCAAGAAAATTTACAATATTATTGTCAGATATTTGGCATTAACAACTCAAAATCAGCTCTAGCTACAACCCTCAATAAGGTTAATTTAGATCAATTTAAAGATACTTTAGTTCGTAAGCTTTCAAAAGGTACTCAACAAAGGGTTTCTCTGGCTAGAGCCATAATACATCAACCACAAATTCTTCTTTTAGACGAGCCCGATTCAGGACTAGATAGTCGTTCCCTCGAAATATTAAAAGACATCATCTATCAACATCAACTATCAGGTGGTTCAGCATTGATAGCTACTCATAATTTAGAATTTGGAATCTCTGTTAGTAAAACACTTTTGATTCTTTCTGATCGAAGAATAGTCTACACAACAGACTCCAAAACTATAGATCATGAATTATTCAACTACGAATACCAAAAAATAACTAAGGAAAAACTTTGAAATCGTTTCTTCAACCCATTCTTGCAATATTATGGAAAGATCTACTTACAGAAATTAGATCAAAAGAAATTATCACTCCACTCTTGGGATTTTCTATCGTTACTATATTAATTTTTAGTATGCTTTTTTCTGGATCTTCACAATTTTCAAACAAATTAGCATCATCAATACTATGGATTAGCTTCACCTTTGGAGGACTATCGGGCTTAAACAAAATAGTCACATCTGAAAAAGAGAATAATAGTTTGGCCGGATTGTCTTCAAGTCCTGCAAACACTGAACAAATTTATTTAGGTAAACTCATAAGCACCTTTCTTTTCCTATTGCTTGTAGAATTCATTATGTTACCAGTTTTTGCCATATTATTTAATTTACAAATTTTTCTACCAGAACTCTGGCTCATAACAGTTTTAGCAACACTCGGATTTTCCGCTATTGGTACAACTTTTTCAGCCATGACAATGAACCTTCGATCTAAAGATATTATGCTACCCATTCTATTTTTACCGATTATCATTCCTGTTATCATCTCAGCAGTCTCCTCAAGTGCAGCCATTTTGAACGGAAACACAATAAAAGAAATCCAAATATGGCTTGAATTACTACTAGTCTTTGATGCATTATTCATACTTATAGGTGCCTGGACCTTTCGATTTGTTATAGAAGAGTAATATAATTAAATAATGATACGCAATTTTACACAATTAACTTTATTGATTAGCTCTGCTTTGGTCATGATTTTGACTATATATCTAATTTTCATATGGGTTCCAACAGATGATGTTCTTGGTGTCAGTCAAAGAATATTCTATTTTCACGTTCCTATAGGAATTCTTGGGCTAATGGCATTCCCTATTGTTTTCATAGGTAGTATTACTTATCTCATAACTAAAAATCAGAGCATGGATTCTATTGCATATTCAGCTGCTGAGATTGGAGCCTTATTCCTCACCATAGCATTAATCACTGGCATGCTATGGTCAAAACCCTCATGGGGAGTATGGTGGACTTGGTCACCACAACCTACACTCACATTAGTATCTTGGTTAGTTTATATGGCTTACATTATGCTAAGAGCATATTCTCCAAGGGGAAATCAAGGTGCTAAATATGCCGCAGTATTAGGAATAATTGGTTCAGTAAACTCAATTTTTGTATACTTAGCCGCAAAGATATGGCGCGATGTTCATCCTGAAGCAGTTTTAGGGCCACTAGCTGAAGATAATTCACTGGATCCTTCTATGCAAATTGGATTACTGATAGCCCTTACGGCATTCTCATTATTATTCTTATATCTAATCTCTGAGCGTTTTTTAATTCGTAAAACTGAACAAAAGATAGAAAGGTTGCAATATGAACTCGACTAAAAGAATTAAAAGCGCCTATATTTATATATTGCTAATTGGAATATCTATCTTACAGCTAGCAGCTTCACATCCTAAGGAAAGTGACTCTAATCAATTTTTAGAATATCTGTTTGCAGCATATACAATAAGTTGGTTATGTTTTTTTATATATTTGTTTTTTATTTCCAAAAAACAAAAAGAACTTGAAAATGAATTAGAATTATTAAGTAAAGAGCTTGAAAAACAGAAAAAAAATTAACTTATTCTCAATATTTAACTTAAAGACAATGAAATCAATTTATAGATCCATACCAAGCATCGATAAAATTTTAAATCACCCAAAACTTCTGTCATTAAAAAAACAGCAGACTAGAAACCTTCAGCTTTATTTTGCAAGAAAAATCATTAATTCTTATAAGGAAATTCAATCTGAAGCTACAAACATACCAGCAATTGATGAAATTGTTGATGAAATTGTCAAAAATATAGAACATCTAAAAATTCCTTCAATGAAAAAAGTTATTAATGCTACAGGAGTTATACTCCATACCAACTTAGGCAGAGCCCCTCTAAGTAGTAAAACAAGCCAAATTATGCACCTTATCAATTCTAATTACTCTAATCTAGAGTACGATCTTACTACTGGAAATCGTACTAGTAGATTGTCACATCTAGAAGAACTTCTACGGTTTCTAACTAATGCCGAATCGGCACTAGTAGTAAACAATAATGCCGCAGCTACTTTTCTGGTTACAACAGCATTATGTAAAGACAAAGAAATACTCATTTCTAAAGGTGAATCAGTTGAAATAGGTGGCGGATTTCGAGTATCAGATATAATAAAAGAATCAGGTGCACAATTAACAGAAGTGGGAGCAACTAACAAAACCTATGTAGAGGATTACCAAAAGGCTATTACATCTAATTCTGCTGCATTATTAAAAGTCCACACTGCAAATTTTAAAATTATAGGCTTTACTGAGGCTGTTGGCCTTGAAGAAATGACGAAACTAGCTCATAAAAATAATCTCTACATGATCCATGACTTAGGGAGTGGATGCTTAATTGATTCAAGTAAATATGGACTTACTCATGAGCCAACAGTACAAGAAAGTATTAAAGCTGACGTGGATCTAGTATTATTCTCAACAGATAAACTAATAGGTGGACCTCAAGCAGGTATTATATTGGGAAAAAAAGAACTTATTGATAGTATAAAAATACACCCTTTAGCTAGAGCATTAAGATCAGATAAAGCAAGTATAGCTGGGTTGACTACAACTCTTCTGCATTACATAAACAATGAATTTGAAACTGAAATTCCTATTTGGAAAATGATTAGCAGGAAAATAGAAGATATACAAGAAACTGCAAAAAAATGGATTTCGATGTTTCCTGACAGTGAATTAGTTCCTGGTAATTCGACTATAGGCGGAGGTAGCCTTCCTGGTGAAACAATGTCAAGCTGGTTAGTTGCATTTGGAAAGAATATTAACTTATCACCATATGAAATGGCAAAAAAATTACGCAATTACCAACCAATTCCAATTATTGGTAAAATTCAACATGATCGATTCTTTATAGACCCAAGGACTGTACTCCATGAAGAAGAGGCGGACCTTGAAGATGCAATAAATCATATTTTATTTAATAATTAAAAATTGTTAAATTTCATTGCATATGGATTTACTACTATTTTGTACAATAACTAAGGGGCAACTAAAGTAATGACAGATTTTCTTCTCTTGGATAGTCCAGGGCATGGTCCATGGTTTTGGGATGGAGTTAAAGGTATACTTGAAGATAAATTAAGAAACAACTCGAGTGTTAGGCATTTAAATTATCATCCTGGGAGAATTTTAGCACCTGAAAATCTCAGTACTACACATAATAAGTACACTAACCTGAACGAATACGCCTTAAAAACTATCGATCAAATTCAACAAGCTGGTCTATCAAATCCAATTATTGTTTCTCATTCATTTTCTGGTATCCTAGCATTAGAACTTTGCCATATATTAGGAAAAGATATTAAAGGATTAGTATTTATTGGCTCGATAATACCTGATATGTTCCGTACCTCTATGGAAATGATTCCAATGCCATTGAGGTTATTATTAATTATCTCCTCAGTACTATCCGGTAATCTTTCTTTTGATAACATTAAAATGCATAGAGAATTCGTACTAAAAATTTTATGCAACGACGTTCCTTACTATGAGGCTTCTAAAGCAATCGGAAGATTAAGTTCTTTAAATGCTAAACCACTAGACATGCTAGCCAATCCAGAATCATTTGTAAATTTACCTAATACAACATATGTTATACTAGATAAAAGTCGATTATTGCCTAGTAGCGTTCAAAGCAATATGGCAAACTACGTTAAAGCTTCAGCAATTAAAGTTCCATATGGTCAAGAAGCTCCATTTTTCCACCCTGAAATTATAGCTGAGCTACTTATTCCAAAAAAACAAGAATCTCAAACTTATTAACTCAAGAATAAAAGGAATCATATGAATTTTCAAATAGCTGAACAATGGTTAAGGGCAAATGTAGATCAGTGTTATACGATCATACAAGACACAACACAAAATTTGGACAATTTCATATTAACTTATAACGGAAAATTTGACGAAGAAATAGGTGGCTTTTACCAGATGGATTGCATAGTTAATTTTATAACGGAAGGAATAATGATTGAATCTGGAATTATAGAATTACTTGAAGAAGAAGGCGGCCAAAAAACTTTAATAAGATTCTACGAACTTCGCCCAGATGTCCCTGATGATTCTCTAGTTGATGAATATTCTCATGTAAGAGCTTCTGCAATGAATTCAATTTGCCAAATAATCAAGAATAAGTTCGATCCTATTGAAATGAATATAGACTAAATCTTACTTATTGAGATTCTGTTGCTTCTCCAAAGCATCAAGTATAAAGGGATTGCTATATCTTTCATCACCTATGGTTGTTTGAAGCATATGGCCTGGAAGCACTATTGTATCATTCGGCAATGCAAGTAATTTAGTCGTAATAGCTTGCATAATTTGATTATAATTTCCACCCGGAAGATCAGTTCGACCAATTGATCCACGAAATAGAGTATCTCCACTAAAAAGTAACCCATTAACAAAATAGCTAACACTCCCAGGCGTATGTCCAGGAGTATGGATTACGTGAAGATCTAAGCCTGAAACGCTGACTTTACCGTTATCAACTACATAACCATCAGGATTAGGAATTTCAGGAACATTACTTCCCAAATAATCTTTCATTGATTGATTAGATCTCTGTAAAACGGGAAGTTCAAAATTGTGTATAAGAAAGGGAATATCCTTCACTTCTTTGATACTAGAAATAGCCATCACGTGATCTCCATGCCCGTGAGAACTTGCAATAACCTTTACAGTTACACCCATATCTTTCGCGAGCTCAAGGATACGTTCAGGCTCATCTCCAGGATCTATAATAATCGCTTCTTTGGTTTTTTGAGATGCAATAATATAACAATTTTCCTGAAAAACTCCTACAACTATTCCGCGTATCTCCATCTCATTTATAACAGTCATAATTTCCTTAAAAATAAGGGAATAAAAATAATAAAAGACTAGGAAACTCTAAACAAAATTCAGAAAATAAATTTAATTTATTCGACCTCTAAAAGTTTGTAATTTACGATGCCTCCGGGAGTTTCTACGATGAATTCTTGTCCAGCATAATAACCAAGAACAGCTTTACCAACTGGAGAAGAAATCGATAGTTTTTGATCAGCAAGTGATGCTTCGCGTGCATCAACTAACATCCAAGATGCAGTACGACCATTAGATAAATCTTTTAGCTTAACTTTGCCACCTTGATGGGCACTACCACCGGTAATATCAGAACTGAGAATTTGAGCAGTTAATATTGTATCTTGAAGGTCTCTCCGTTCAGCATCTAGCTTGCCTAAATGCTCTCGAGCGGCTTCAAGAGGTGCATTCTCCTTAACATCCTTATCGGCTGCAGCTTTTTTAACCTCATCAGCAGCTAACAATAGTTCGCCTTGAACATGCTCAAGGCGAAGCTCTATAGCAGAATATCCTTCTTGAGTAAGCTGCGGTCTAGTAATTTCTAAAATTGCAGAAGAATTTCGCACTTTTTTGTTAGTTCGTCGAATTTTTACATGAATTGCCATGTTGCCATCAATAACTCCAATTTCCTTAGCATAGTTAAGAAAATTTCTTAAAGTTTTTAATCGCAAACTATCTGGATCACTCATACCTTCTTTAGAAGAATAGTCCTCAAGTTCACTCGGACTCACATCAAAAAGTAAGCGATTGCCACCTATCCATCGTACAAATTTTGCTAAATCATTTTGAGCTTCTTTTTTTCCTAACTTAAGCGACTGTATATAATTACTTACTAAATCAGCTATCGTAACAGCTTCAACCACTCTAACCCCCCCCCTCAATCATTCAGTTCATTAAAAATAAAACCAAACGTACAAGACTTTCATTATTTCACAAAATAATATTCAGCAGATTAATGAATTATAACATTAAACAATGCCAGACAAAAACTTTCCTGATTTCCAAGTCCATTTACCTGCTATAATAATATTATCATTTAGAATCAGCGACAGGAGATAAATGATAATTATGCAAACTAAAGCTTATATTTTAATTGAAGTCAATATTGGTAAAACTAAAGAAGTAGTAAAGGCCTTAAACAAAATTACAAATATTAACTTTGTTGACTCTGTTACTGGTCCATACGACATAATCGCAATAATTACAGCAAAAAACTTTGAGGACATTGGCAGGATAATTACAGATAAAATCCACACCATTCCTGGAATGATAAGAACAGTCACTTGTTTGGCTGTTCCTATGTCCGAATAACTAATTCTATTTTATATAAAGATATATGAATAATCATCAACCAAAAAATACTTCTTTAGCATGTATACTTTGCCAAATTGAAAAAGGTGAAATTAATTCACAAGTCCTTTACAAGGATTCAGATGTATTTGCCATTAATGATATCAACCCAAGAGCACCCATACATATTCTCATAATTCCTGTAAAACATATCGAATTCAATACTATCAATAAAATTATTTTGTTAGATATTTTTGGTAAACTATCTGTAATTGCCAGAAAACTCGCCAAAAGAAATAGTGTCATGAAAAATGGATACCGACTGACTATCAATCAAGGAAACAACGCCGGTCAAACAATAAGCCACCTTCATATGCACCTAATTGGCGGAAAGCAACTTGGCCCAGAAGGGTAAAATATCGTTAAACTTCCTTATACTCTCCTTCGACAGTTCCGTCAGTGTTATCGTCAGATGAAGGTTCTGCTGAGACACCTTCATCCTGATTATCATTATGATCTTTTTGTCCATAAACATGAGATCCAATTATCTGCATAGCTTGATTTAACTCATCCATCTTTTCTCGAATTTCATCAAGAGTTCCTTCTGGAATAGTATTTCGTAAGTCATTTAATTTTAATTGAGCATCATTTTTTAGATTTTCTGGAATAGTTTCCTTATTTTCTTCTAACATTACCTCAGTAGAACGAACCAATTGCTCCGCATCATTTCTACCTTGAATTTCTTCTCGACGTAAATTGTCATTTTCTGCATTTATCTCAGCATTCTTGATCATCTGATCAATTTCTTCATCAGTCAAACCTGAATCAGGCTGAATGACAATTTTTTGATTCTTGTTGGTAGCCTTATCTTTAGCAGAAACACTCAAGATACCATTAGTATCGATATCAAATGTAACTTCAATCTGTGGTGCCCCACGTGGTGATGGTAATATGCCATCAAGAATAAATTTCCCAATAGATTTATTGTCAGATGCCATTGATCGTTCACCCTGCATTACATGAATTTCTACACTTGTTTGATTATCTGCTGCTGTTGAAAATACTTCAGACTTATCAACTGGAATTGTTGTATTGCGTTCTATTAATGGGTGAGAAACGCCCCCAAGCGTTTCAATTCCAAGCGTAAGAGGAGTCACATCTAGCAAAAGAACATCTCTAACATCTCCCTTTAGCACTCCAGCCTGCAAAGCAGCACCTAACGCAACAGCTTCATCAGGATTTACCGAATGACTAGGCTCTTTCCCAAAAAGGGTTTGAACACAATCAATTACTGCAGGCATTCTAGTCATTCCTCCGACTAGAATTACATCATCAATAGTATCTGGATTAATCTGAGCATCTTCAAGTGCTTGCTTACATGGTCCATGGACACGATTAATTAAGTTTAAAACCATTTGATCCAATGCCGATCGTGATAATGTTAAAACTAAATGCTTAGGTCCAGTAGAGTCAGCAGATATAAATGGAAGATTTATTTCTGTTTGAACTACTGAAGAAAGCTCAACCTTTGCCTTCTCTGCTGCATCGGTTAGTCTCTGCAAAGCCATTCGATCACCACTTAAATCAATTCCGGTGTTTTTCTTAAATTCTTGTATAAGCCAAGAAACGATTTCTTGATCAAAATCATCACCACCAAGATGAGTATCGCCTGCAGTAGAAAGAACTTCGAATACTCCATCACCCAATCTGAGTATAGTAATATCAAATGTCCCTCCACCAAGGTCAAAAACGGCAATCACTCCTTCTTGCTTCTTGTCCATTCCATATGCTAGCGCTGCAGCAGTAGGCTCATTAATAATTCTTAAAATATCGAGTCCAGCAATTACTCCTGCATCTTTTGTAGCTTGCCTTTGAGCATCATTAAAATAAGCAGGCACGGTCACTACTGCCTCAGTAATCGTTTCACCAAGTTTAGCTTCAGCATCCATTTTAAGTTTCTGAAGCACCATTGCAGAAATTTCAGCGGGAGGGTAGTTCTTGTCACCCATTTTCACGGCAACATCACCATTTGATGATTCGGCAATAAAATATGGAAGCTTTAAAGCATCATTTTGAATTAATTTATCGGAATATTTTCTACCAATAAGCCGTTTAACAGAAAATATAGTATTTTCTGGATTAACAACTGCTTGTCGCTTGGCAGGTAATCCTACGTATCTTTCTAAAGTTTTGACATTGATGGCTACAATTGAGGGGGTAAGTCGTGACCCTTCAGCATTTTCCAAGATTACCGGCTGGCCTCCTTCTATATAGCTCATTACAGAATTGGTTGTTCCTAAATCTATTCCTAAAACCTTCGCCATTATTAATTTTAACCTTTCTTATGAAAATTTTATTTCTTTGGAAAAATCGCCTTTTACCTATATCTTATTTCAACAATTCTAGTTGCTATCTAAATCTTTTAATTAATATCAAAATGTAAATTATCAAAAATTCCATCAATATCTTTTAAAAGAATATCAGCTGATTCGATTTCGAGATTTCTTTTAACATTGGAACGAAGATACAAAAGTTTACTAACAATATCTAATGTAACTTCTACTCCAGCAAGATTCAAACCTTTATTTTCAACCAAATGTTTTATCATTCTCAATCTTGCAATATCATATATGGAATACAATCTCAGCATTCCAGAACTTCGAGAAGGACTTATTAATCCAAGTCGTTCATATTTTCTTAATGTTTGCGGATGCATATTCAAAAGCCTAGAGGCAACACTAATAACATATACTCCTAGAGGTTCCGTAATGCCATTTCCAACAACAGAAGAATCATCTGAATATATTACACTATTAGTAACCTTAGCATAATAAGAACGATTCGAAGAATCAATTATAAATCTCACTGTATTATATTTACGTGGTGGAGTCATGCATCTCCTAAATCAAACTATTTTATATCATCATACTTGATGCATACTATGTCAAGTATAATGATATAAAATATAGATTATTGCTAATTAACGCTGTAGTTCTGGCCAGTATCTTTCTTCTAGCCATGGATTTCCTCGCATATGATAACCCCGAGATTCCCAAAATCCTGGCTGTTCACTAGATTTAAATTCCAACGATTTTATCCATTTAGCACTTTTCCATGCATACCGTTTAGGGACTACAAGTCGCAAAGGTCCTCCATGATCTAAAGATAAGGGGGCACTATTATGATGATGAGCAAGAATGACATCATCATCAAGAAGAGTTTCCAAATCAAGATTAGTGGAATATCCACCATATGAATGAACCATAACATATTTAGAATTAGGCAAAAGTTTCAACTGAGAAACTATCGAACTAAATTGAATACCTTCCCACAAATTATCAAATTTACTCCACTGGGTAACGCAATGAAAATCAGATGTAGTTAATACTTGAGGAAAGTCCATCAATTCATCCCAAGACCAGCGAATTTCTTTTTCGACTAATCCATATACCGAAAATCTCCAATTTTGCAAATTGACGTCTGGAGCTTTTCCTGACGGATAAGTCATAACAGGAAACTTATCGGTAATTATTTGGTTGACAGGAGCATTCTTAAATTCAGATAGTCGATTCATTATCTAGAACTTATATTTTTTATCAGATTGTCCACTATAACATCGTACTCTTTCCTAACACTGGAACTAGACAATACAGTGGGCTTAGATTGATCACGATAATCTGCCGACATACTCAATGAACCAAGATATGGAATTTCCATATCTTTAGATATTTCCTTACCCGCACCTTCTCCGAAAACATCACCTGTAAAATTCTCTACTATTCCTAAAATGGGAATATTCATTTTACGAATCATATTTATTGATCGTTTAGCATCTAGTCTTGCCAAACTTTGTGGGGCAGTTACCACCACAAATCCATCAACAGGCATATTTTGCATAATACTCAATGCTGCATCGGAAGTACCTGGAGGTAAATCTGTAATAAGATAATCAAGCTCCCCCCAATCAGTTCCTTCCAAAAATTGAGTTATGCTATTATGAATCATCGGTCCACGAAAAATAATTGCATCCTCAGGGTTTTCCTGAAAAAACCCCATAGATAAAATTTTAACCCCCCACATTTCACTAGGGAGAAAAGTTTCTTCTGTATATTTTGGACCTTCAGTAGCTTGCATAGCTTCAACTATATTAGGGCAGTCTATGTCAGCATCAAATATCCCAGTTTTACTGCCACGACTTGCCAAGCTTACTGCCAAATTTACCGAAACAGTAGTTTTTCCAACTCCACCTTTACCACTATAAACGGCTATTTTGGTTTTTATCTGACCCATATGATCTTGAATCTTTTTTTTCTGTTGCCATTGGCGGCGAATAGAATCGAGTCGAGCTTGCTCTTGGGGTGTCGGTTTGTGAAGATTAGTCATTCAAATATCCTTAATCATCTAGCCCAAGTAATATTTTACCTTCAGGACTTAACATTTCAGCACTCCAAGGTGGCTCAAAAACCATTTCAACCTGAACATCAGATACGCCATCAATTTCAGCAACTCTCCATTCGGCATTCTGAGCTATGTATGGACCCATACCACATCCTGGAGCTGTTAAGGTCATAGTTATGGAAACTTGATTTTCATCATCAATATCCATCGCATAAATTAACCCAAGATCCCAAACATTTACTGGTATTTCAGGATCATAAACATCTCGTAAAGCATCAATAACCTGTTCTTTTGTTACCTGAGGAGGCATATTTTATTCCTTCCAATTTTTATTTTCATATTACAAATATTATGTTTTAAAAAAAACAGATGTCAATCAGTAAATAAAATTCCATTATTTAGCTCTTTATTTTTTCAATATATAAACGAATTTTTCCTATTTGATCTCTAAGTTGGACTGCTTGTTCAAAATCTAATTTCTCTGCAGCCTGTTTCATTTCCTTTTGCATGCTTTTTGATACTTTGATTAGGACATTTCGAGGCATCCCTGCATAATCTACTACTGTATCATCATTTGAAAGAACGCTTAATTTATATATGCCTGTATCTCGAACCTCCTTCTTTATTCCTACGGGAGTAATTCCATATTTTACATTATGATTTTCTTGAATCAGTCTTCTTCGATTAGTCTCAAAAAT
>Ga0114996_10000171_pt1 | contig 88716 bp, 107 predicted proteins | sample ArcticOcean_MG_C_4_FD_87039 | JGI IMG/M metagenome (GOLD analysis project Ga0114996, IMG submission 87039) | Marine microbial communities from western Arctic Ocean - ArcticOcean_MG_CB4_134 | ecosystem: Environmental > Aquatic > Marine > Oceanic | place: Arctic Ocean: Canada Basin | collected...
ATGGGCAAAACACCTTTCCAAAACTCCCATTGAGGAAGACATATCGTTCTCCGCAAAACTGAGATTCCAATGACTATACAAAACAGCCTCAACCTCTCGGCCAACGCCATCAAAATCCTTGAACGGCGCTATCTCCTCAGGGACGAAGACGGAGCGACCATCGAGACCCCGGAGGCAATGTTCCGAAGAGTGGCACACGCCGTCGCCTCTGGTGAGAAAGCGTTCGGCGCCACCGCGGCTGACGTAAAGGAAATCGAAGAGAAATTCATGTTCGCCATGACCTCCTTGGCCTTCCTCCCAAACTCTCCCACCCTCATGAACGCTGGCACACCCCTGGGGCAACTGTCAGCATGCTTTGTCCTGCCAGTTGAGGACTCCCTAAGGAGCATCTTCGGCACACTTCAGTCCATGTCGCTCATACATCAGTCAGGGGGAGGAACAGGTTTCTCCTTCAGCCCCCTGCGTCCAAGGGGAGACGTAGTGCACTCCACCCTGGGAGTCGCATCCGGCCCTGTATCCTTCATGCGCATCTTCGACGTTACAACCGACATCATAAAGCAAGGCGGCAGGCGGCGCGGCGCCAACATGAGTATTCTTTCCATTCACCATCCAGACATACTAGAGTTCATAGAGTCCAAGGGGCAGGAGGGAGTCCTCTCAAACTTCAACATCTCCGTCGCCATCACAGACCGGTTCATGGACGCTCTTGCCAGCAAAAGCGATTACCCGCTTATTAACCCACGCAATGGCCAGGAGGTCCGTCGACTTCCCGCAGGCGAGGTCTTCGAACGTATCGCTCTGGCCGCCTGGAAAACCGGTGACCCCGGCCTCGTCTTCATCGACGAGATAAACCGATACAATCCCACTCCCGCTCTCGGCAACATCGAAGCCACCAACCCATGCGGCGAGGTGCCCCTTCTCCCCTACGAGGCCTGCAACCTCGGCTCCATCAATCTCGCCAAACTGGTGAAAGGCGACCAGTTCGATTGGGAAGCACTGAAAAACCTGGTCTCGCTCGGCATAAGGTTCCTCGACGACGTTATCGATTCATCCCATTTCCCCATCCCTGAAATCGACGCGATGGTACACGGTAACCGCAAGATAGGGCTTGGTGTCATGGGATTTGCCGACGCCCTCATTCAGCTCGGCATATCCTACGACTCACCTCAGGCGTCTGAGACCGCCGACAACGTCATGTCCTTTGTAGCCCAGGAAGCCCGCAACGCCTCCGAACGCTTGGCCGAGGAGCGAGGGGCCTTCCCAAACTTTCCAGACAGCATCTACGCGCGTAACGGACATCCGCCCATGCGCAACGCCACAGTTTGCAGCGTGGCCCCAACCGGCACCATCAGCCTCATCGCCGGCTGCTCCAGCGGCATCGAGCCACTCTTCGCAATCTCCTACGTGCGTGAGGCCCTAGGGGACGCCCAGCTTCTGGAGGTTAATCCACATTTCCAGGCCACCGCCATGGAACAGGGCTTTTACAGTGAAGACCTCATGGAATCCATTGCCAGACTTGGCTCAGTCCAGTCCATCGACGAAATCCCCCAGAACGTGCGCCGCATCTTCGTCACCGACTTCGACATCGACCCACAGTGGCACGTGCGCGCCCAGGCCGCATTCCAATGCCACACCGACAACGCCGTCTCAAAGACCGTCAATCTGCCGCATCACGCCACCGTCAATGACATAAGCGATATTTTCTTGACGGCTCATCGTGAGCAATGCAAGGGTATCACCGTCTACCGTTACGGGAGCAAGCAGCAACAGGTACTGCACCTGAGTGGAACGCCCAGGGATCAGGAGCGCGAAAAGTCGCCGTATATCACCGTACATTCAGAGTACGCAGGCGGCTGCACCGGAGAATCCTGCAACTTTTAAGTCCTTTTTAAATATTGGCACGGTGCATGCTATACAAAGGAGCCAAACATTGCCAACCACAGACCGCCAGTCGGAGCTAACCGCCATTGCAGAAGAGGCCCACAGCTTCTTCGCTCAGAAGCACGCCTCACGTGAGCGAGCGCTCAACCTGTCCCGCACAACCACCCAGCTTTCCGCCACCGCCATCCGCTCAGCCCACCGCCACCAGTTCGACGAGGCCCGCGCGTTGTTGGACACCGCCAGAGACCGTGTCGCCGAGATGAAGGAAATCCAGGAGAGCCACCCGGACATCTACTATGCAGGCTTTGTCCAGGACGCACAGAAGGAGTACGTCGAGGCCAACTCTACCCTCGCCTTCATTACAGGCGCACCTTTGCCCCGTCCCGACGACCTTGGCATAGCCCACGCCGCCTACCTCAACGGCCTAGGCGAGGCCATCGGCGAGATGCGCCGCTACCTCCTCGACTCCCTTCGCCGCGGCGACGCCTCCCGCTGCGAAGAACTCCTGGACCTCATGGACCAGATTTACACCCAGCTATTCGCAATGGACTTCCCGGAAGCCATCACAGGCGGCCTAAGACGCACCACCGACGCCATGCGCGGCATCCTTGAGCGCACCCGCGGCGACCTCACAACCACCCTCCGACAGCAGGCCCTTGAACAGCGCCTTACCCAGCTATGGAACCGCCTCACCAGCGAAGACCTTGACTAGGACAATCCGTAGTGATAAATTGCAACCTTGGGTGAAGCCTAAGGATTGAAACCCTATTCACTCTGCCGGCTCCCAGTAGGAGGTAACAAGTGGAATCCATACTCATAGCCATGGGCACTGGTGTACTGGCCCTAGTCTTTGCGGCAGGGTTGGCCTACCGGGTCCTCAAAGAGGACGAAGGCACCGACACCATGAAGGAGATTGGCACAGCCATTCGGGAAGGCGCATCCGCCTTCCTTGCCAGGGAATACCGTACCCTCGCCATCTTCGTGGTATTCGTCACAATAGTCATCGCCGTCCTTGTAGATATCATGCAGTTTGAGCGAAGCATCCCCAAGACCGCAATATCCTACATAGTGGGTGCTATCTGCTCCGCTGGCACAGGTTACATTGGCATGAACATCGCCATTAGAGCCAACACCCGTACAGCCGCCGCATCGATGGTCGGGCTAAATTCCGGCCTACGTGTCGCCTTTAACAGCGGAGCCGTAATGGGCACCGCAGTGGTCGGCATTGGCATATTGGGCATCTCAATCCTCTATGTCATCTTCAAGGACATCACCGTCGTTGCTGGCTTCGGCTTCGGCGCATCCTCCATCGCCCTCTTCGCCCGCGTTGGTGGCGGCATATTCACAAAAGCCGCAGACGTAGGCTCTGACATCGTTGGCAAGGTCGAAGTAGGCATCCCAGAGGACGACCCGCGAAACCCTGCGACCATCGCCGATAACGTTGGCGACAACGTAGGAGACGTCGCAGGTATGGGCTCAGACCTCTTCGAGTCATACTCCTCATCAATCATAGCCACAATCGCCATAGCGACCTTCGCAGCGGGAGGCGTCGCCGCAATCGAATTCGACCACCCCAAACTCGTCCTGCCGTTTCTCATAGCAGCGGTAGGCATAGTATCGTCCCTTATCGGGACATTCTTCGTGCGCACAGGTACCAAAGCCTCCATGAGCACCCTCCTATGGGCGCTACGCCGTGGCATATACATATCCTCAGCGCTGGTCCTCGTCTCCTCCTACGGTGCCATTCAGTGGCTAGGCATAGAGAATGGCAATAGCATCTTCATTGCCATCGTCACAGGCTTGGTCGCAGGTAACGTCATAGGCTTTGCCACTGAATACTACACGTCATACGAGTACTCACCCACCAAGCGTATCGCCGAATCTGCCCAGACCGGCGCAGGAACAACCATCATCACAGGCTTTGCAACCGGTATGTTGAGCACGCTCGTCCCGGTTGCTTCCGTCGTAGCTGCCATACTCATTGCCTTCGAGGTCGCCGGCCTCTACGGCGTCGCCATAGCTGCCGTAGGCATGCTATCTACCCTTGGCATCACACTGGCCACCGATGCCTACGGCCCAGTTGCCGACAACGCTGGTGGCATCGCCGAGCAGGCCCATCTCGACTCAGAGGTGAGGGAACGCACAGACGCCCTTGACTCCCTTGGCAATACCACTGCCGCCACGGGCAAGGGATTTGCAATCGGCTCCGCTGCCCTCACGTCACTGGCCCTGCTGGCCGCATACACCTTCGCCATCAACCCCGGTGTTACAGATGCAAAAGAACTGATTATCAACATCCTTGACCCCAAGGTACTGGTCGGCCTCTTCATCGGGGCGCTGTTGCCGTTCCTGTTCTCGGCTCTCACAATGCAGGCCGTCGGAACCGCCGCATACGCCATCGTCAACGAAGTACGGCGACAGTTCCGTGAGATACCCGGCATCATGGAAGGCACCGGCCGCCCTGACTACGCACGTTGCGTCGACATCAGCACCAGCGGCTCACTCCGCGCCATGCTCCTGCCGGGCGCAATGGCCGTCATTGCCCCCATAGCAATGGGCTTCATCCTTGGCCCTGCGCCCCTCGGAGGAATGCTCATCGGTGCAATCGCCGCAGGCTTCCTGCTAGCCGTTACAATGGCCAACTCCGGTGGTGCCTGGGACAACGCCAAGAAGTACATCGAGGCTGGCAACCTTGGCGGCAAAGGCTCCGACACCCACAAAGCTGCCGTCGTCGGCGACACCGTTGGCGACCCGTTCAAGGACACGTCCGGCCCGTCCCTGAACATACTCATCAAGCTCATGTCCATCGTCGCCCTGGTGTTCGCGCCAGTATTTATTTAGATAAACGCTTCAGACAACGAGCGCTTGAAAAAGGCCCCAGGCATATTGTGCCTGGGGCCTTCGGCTTTACTCCCACGTCTGCTGCTCATAGAAACCAGGATAAACCTCCCCACCAATAGTTATACCCACTCCATATACCCTGCCACGGCGGATACAAAAACGCCTCCCCTTTGACAATTGCAGGGGAAGTTGGTAACTTCTTCCCATCCACATATCTGGAGGCAACCCTTGGCCCACACCCTAGACAGCGTTGAAATGGACAAAATCGTCTCCCTCTGCAAGCGCAGGGGATTCATATTCCAATCCAGCGAAATTTATGGCGGCCTCGCCTCCACCTACGACTACGGCCCCCTCGGCATCGAGCTCAAACGCAACATCCGCGACGCCTGGTGGCATCGCTTCATCCAAGACCGCGACGACATGGTAGGCCTGGAGTCCGCCATCCTCATGCACCCACAAGTCTGGGTCGCCTCTGGCCACACGGGGACCTTCAGCGACCCACTCGTCGAGTGCAAGACCTGCCACCACCGCTTCCGCGCCGATCACATCGACTCCAAAGCCTGTCCCGACTGCGGCGGCGAGATTACCGAAGCTCGCAACTTCAACCTCATGCTCAAAACCTTCCTCGGCCCCGTCGAGGACACAGCCTCGCAGGTCTACCTCCGCCCTGAGACCGCACAGGGTATCTTCGTCAACTTCCAAAACGTCGTCACAGCCACCAGAAAGCGCCCACCCTTCGGCATCGGCCAGATTGGCAAATCCTTCCGCAACGAGATCACCACCGGAAACTTCACATTCCGCACCCGTGAGTTCGAGCAGATGGAGATTGAATTCTTCGTAAAGCCTGGCACAGACGAAGAATGGCACCAGAAGTGGATAGAGGACTTCATGCAGTGGTTCATTGACCTTGGAGTCCGTGAGGAAAAACTCAGGCTACGGCCTCACGCCAAGGAAGAGTTATCCCACTACTCCAAAGCAACCTCGGACATAGAGTACAGCTTCGCATGGGGCTGGGGCGAACTCATGGGCATCGCCAACCGCACAGACTTCGATCTCAAGGCACACGCGGAGCACAGCGGAGTCCGCCTCGATTACTTTGACGACGAAATAGAAGAACCGGAACAGAAGCACTACGTCCCCTACGTCGTTGAGCCTGCACTTGGTGTAGACCGCGCGCTCCTCGTCCTCCTCTTCGACGCCTACGACGAGGAAGCCCTCGAAGGTGGCGACACCCGCGTCGTCCTCCACTTCCATCCGTCCGTCGCACCAATCAAAGTCGCCGTCCTGCCCCTCAGCCGCAACGAGCGTCTTGTTCCAAAGGCACGTGAAGTCTACGACCTTGTGCGAAGTCGCTTCGTCACCCAGTACGACGACGCCCAGTCCATAGGCCGCCGTTACCGCCGCCAGGACGAGATCGGCACTCCCCTAGCCGTCACCGTCGACTTCCAGACCCTCGACGAGGACAACGCCGTCACCATTCGCGACCGCGACACAATGGAGCAGATCCGCGTCCCAATTGCAGAACTGGTGAACACCCTTGAACAAAAGCTGAAGAGGTAGTTAGACCCCCACAGCCACCCCATCCTACCCCCACCACCTGCACCCTGCTATACTCGCCTTACATGCCATGCAAGAATACACCAACTTACATATGGGAAACCCCAGAGGGAGTAAAGCCACTCCTGGGGCCCCTCCTGGGGTTTTTGTAAAGTACCCTGCTGAAAAACAATCAAACGTATCCTTGCCTGTTTCCCTCAAAACCATGGCTGGCAAGAAATAAGATATCGCAGATCAATCAAACCAGCCATGAAACAATCACCAACAATAAATCCCGCGATAAGCCTGCCTAGCTGACCCATGCGTATACTCCACCTGTCAGATGTCCACATAGGCGTGGAGAGCTACGGCTCCACCGATCCCGATACCGGCCTCAGCACCCGCCTAACCGACTTCCTCGCCACCTTAGACGAGGTCGTCGACTACGCCCTCGATAACAACGTAGACCTCGTGCTCTTCGCCTGCGACGCCTACAAGAGCCGTGACCCCTCACAGACACACCAGCGTGAGTTCGCCAAGCGCATATCCCGCCTCTCCCAGGCAGAAATGCCCATCTTCCTCCTCCTCGGCAACCACGACCTCCCCCACGTCGCCAGCCGCGCCACTGCCCTCGACATCTTCGACACCCTCGCCGTCCCCAACGTCACCATCGGCGACCGCCTAGACACATACCTCGTCCAGACCCGTAGCGGCCCCCTTCAGATCGTCGCACTTCCATGGATACGGCGCAGTGCCTTCCTGGCCCGTGAGGAGACCCGCAGCCTCACCATAGACCAGATTAACCAGCAGCTACAAGAGCGCGTCACCAACCTACTCGCCTGGCAGACCGAGCGGCTGGACACCGCCATCCCGGCACTACTCACCGCACACGTCTCCCTCAACACCGCCATGACAAGCTCGGAACAATCCATGCTCCTTGGCCGTGACCCCATCATCATGCAGAGCGCCCTCGCCCATCCCTCCCTGGACTACATCGCCCTCGGTCACATCCACAAACACCAGGTTCTCTCTCAAAATCCCTACATAGCCTACTCAGGCAGCCTTGAGCGCATAGACTTCGGCGAAGAAAAGGACGATAAAGGCTTCTGCCTCATAAACCTCGACCCGTCCAGACCACAAGGCCAGCGTCTAGTCGACTTCACCTTCAACCACGTCAAAGCAAGACCCTTCCTCACCATAGATGTCAAAGTCGATGCCAATCAGGACCCAACTCAGGAGGCACTTAAAGCCATCGCACGAAGGCACGTTGCAGGGGCCATAGTCAGAGTAAAAATCGCCATGCCACAGGAAGTGGAGGCCCTCCTGAGAGAGGGCGAAGTGCGCAATGCCCTAACATCTGCCCGGTACGTCACACCCATAATGCGCGACGTACAACGGGATCGCCGTACCCGCCTCGGCTCCGTCCCCGTCGAAAGACTGTCACCACAGCAGGCACTAAAGCTCTACCTGGAAACCGCCAACGTCCCGCAGGAAAGAGCCAACGTACTCATGAGCTACGGGGAGAACCTCATAAACGAAGAGATGGAGAACACCTAAGGTCCCTAGGGAGCACAGCCCGATTCTTGACAGCTACAGAGTGCTTTGCTAGCATCTCCACACCATCAAGCCACATCAACAAGTTACACAAAACGCAAACATCCCCCAAAACACTCAAATGCAGGCTCGCGTAACAGGAAACTGCCCCCTCCAATGCTGGATGGGCTATCCAAAGCAAGGAGTTCGTCAGTGGGGGATGTAGAGCACCGCTCTGAGGATGAAACACCCTCCATCCTTGGCAAATACCAGCAGAGTGTTGACCGCTCCCTGAATACATCCCTGTCTCTCCATAACACCAAACTGCATACCATGCTCCAGTACCACCTTGGGCTGGGCGACGAACATGGCAACCAAACGGTCTCCAACCAGGGAAAGGGCCTCCGTTCATCCCTCTGCACGTTCGCGTGTGAGGCTGTAGGCGGAGTCCCGGATCAGGCCATGGCAGCAGCCGCGGCAATAGAACTGGTACACAACTTCACTCTAATCCACGACGACATTCAGGACGGCGATATGGAACGACGACATCGCCCTACCCTATGGGCTATCTGGGGAATGCCCAAAGCTCTCCAAGCCGGAAACGCCATGAGGAGCATGGCAGACCTCTATCTTCAACAGTTGCCACATCATCAAGTGGCCCCGGACGTAGTGGCGATGTGCAGCAATCTGCTCACCTCCGCCTATCTGGAAACGGTGGAGGGGCAATATCTAGACCTGAACTTTGAGGGCAGGACAGATATAAGCACCTCCACATACCTCGACATGATATCCAGGAAAACAGGAGCGCTGATACGGTGCTCCATGCAATTGGGTGCACTGACTGGCAATGGCGACGCCAAAACCGTGCAGGCACTGACAAAGTGCGGCCAATACCTAGGAGCCGTTTTTCAGATAAGAGACGACTACCTTGGCATGTGGGGGTACGAAGAGGAGACAGGAAAGGCCGTCGGGAACGACCTCCGCAGGAAGAAGAACTCCCTGCCGCTTGTGTATGCCCTTGAACAGGCAAACACCATGGAGAAAGAGCAACTCCAATCCATCTATGCCAAGGAACAGGTTGAGGACGCTGATGTGGCATCAACGCTAGCCCTGCTGGTAGACCTTGGAGCCCCCGAGTATCTCCAGAGCCTTGCGCGTGACCACGCCATCCACGCACTTGAAGCACTGGACGGAATAGAGCTTGTCACGGGAGCCAAACAGGCATTCACGGAGCTTGTGGAGTTCCTAATGACCCGCCAGCGGTGAATCATCGCAGACCTCTGACAACCCTCTAGATAGCAAAAACTCTACGCCACGTGCTGAGATATTGAAAATTCCGTATCGTTATGCTAGGGTAACCCACTGTAGGACAGATTCAATTACCCTTGACGGCAGATAAGGATGTCATGAAAATCCGCACTTACCGCATTGGCATGGATACTACCAAAGCGCCGGAGTTCATAGATATCACCGATAAGGTCTGTGAGTTCATCAAGGATTCTCAGGTACTGAGCGGCTTTGCTGTTGTGTACTCCAAACACACCACCGCCGCCATCAAGGTCAATGAGAATGAGCCTCTCCTCCTGAAGGACATGGAAGAGTTCCTTGAGAGAATGGCATCCCGTAACGCAGAGTACAGGCACAACGACTTCTCCATCCGAACAGTTAACATGACCAAAGACGAATGCCCAAACGGCCATGCACACTGCCAACATCTCTTGCTGGGCACCAGCGAAAGCATCCCCATTATTGACGGCAATCTACAGTTCGGCAGATGGCAGCGCATTTTCCTGGTGGAATTGGATATGCCAAGGCCCAGAGAAGTACTCGTCCAAGTCTTCGGCGAATAGCTGGACGGGGGATACAACAGCCCTCAATACACGGACATGACTCCTCATAATCAACGGAGAACGCAATAATGGCCGTGGCAAGCAAGAGCATCCATATAAACGCACCAACGGATAGAGTGTTCGCTTATCTGGCAGACTTGGAACGGCATATCGAGTGGTCCGGAGAGTTCAGCTTTGGCCTGGAGAAAATTCGGGTAGTCACTCCCGGACCACTGAAACCGGGCTCAGTATTCAAGTCCCTTGGACTCCTCTCCTCGACGGCCGGAGTAGAGGACACATCCACCATCACCGAAATAGAGCCAAACAGCCGCCTGGCTTGGGAGACGGTGAGCGACGGTGCAGGACAGCAGAACACCTTTCACTGGGCATACACACTGAAGCCCCAAAACGATGGCACAAGACTCACCTACTCACTGCTGGAACGCCGCTTCAGCCCCAAACCCATTCAGCTATGGTTTCCTCCCCTTCTATGGCTTATAGACCGCAAAGTCTTCGGAAGAGAGATGACGAGCGGGTTGAAGAAGATTAAAGAAGCTATGGAACAGCGGGGCTTTACGCCCAGTTGAATAATCCATGGGGGGCAATCTATTGCCACTTTCCGTCTATTACAGGAAGGACAGTGGGTTGAGGGAAACTTTGTGGTCATATACGTCCAGTCCCTCATGGCGCTTCACGTATCCAACCGCAGCGTAGGTAACAGGTGTCGCGGCCGTCTCATAGAGCACCTTTACGATCCACTGTGTAATCAACAGTCCAATCAGACTGCCGCCCGCTAGCGTGCCTGCAAACGCCACTGTAATGAACACTACGGAGTCGGCCCCCTGTCCAACAACAGTTGAACTAATGGTGCGTAACCACAGCCAGCGCCCCTCGGTGACCACCTTCAGCTTGGACAGGATCATAGAGTTGGATAACTCTCCCACCAGATAACCGGCAAAGGACGCCATCAACAGCCTTGGCGTGTATCCAAGGATGGCATTGTAGGAGTCCTGTCCCTCCCAGAACGGGGCGGATGGCAGAAGTCCGCCGGCCCAGAATCCCACCACAGCCACAGAGTTGCACAAAAAGCCCAACAAGATCACGCGCCTTGCAAAGCGAAAACCGTACACCTCCGTGAGAATATCCCCCAGGATATACGTGATCGGGAACAACACAATGGCGGCAGGCAGAATGCGTCCCCACACCAATATGATCTTGACAGCTATTATGTTTGATGTAATCAGCAGCGTCACAAACAGGGCGGCTAGAACTACAAAGAGGCCTGTGACACGTGGCATTGTTGAATCGTATGACATATCAGTTTAGCTATTTGATAGACTGGGCTTGTCACACTATTATCGGCAATTTGGACGGTAGTGCAATTACAAAGCATTCATAATAGAGAGGATCTTGAAAATCCTATCCAGTCTACTGTCACCTTTACTCACGGTCAATAGATGACTGAGGCCAACATGACCTTCTCGCCACTATTATGAATGCCTCAGAAATCATTCAGTAGGCATAGATAGTGTATAATCTACCCATGCCTCACCTACTGGAAGCCAAGGAACTTACCAAGCACTATGGAGCAACCATAGCCCTTGAATCAGTTGATTTCCAGATCAATGATGGAATCACTGGGCTGTTGGGCCCGAACGGCGCAGGCAAAAGCACAACCATCAAGCTGTTCCTGGGACTCATTGGGCCGACATCCGGCTCCATCGAGGTATTAGGCGAAAGGCCCTATGAGTCAGTCGAGAGCCGCTCGCACCTTGGTTACATGCCTGAGCACGACTGCTTGCCAGCATCCGTCACTGCCGCTGAGTTTCTAACCCACATGGCGCAGGTCAGCGGCATACCACCAGCACACGCCCGCACCCGCGCCGCCGACATACTACGGCACGTTGGCCTTGACGAGGAACGGTACCGCTCCATTGGCGAATACTCCACTGGAATGAAACAGAGGGTCAAGCTGGCCCAAGCCTTGGTGCACGACCCTCTCCTAGTACTGCTGGATGAGCCGACATCTGGCCTTGACCCAGGGGGGCGCGAGGAGATGTTGGCGTTGGTGAAACGCACAGGTAGGGAATTTGGCATCAGCATCCTGCTCTCATCACACCTCATGGGGGATGTGGAGAGCATTTGCGACCGTATAATTGTCCTTGAGGGTGGACGCGTCACCGAGGAGGGAGACGTATCCCTGTTTACCCAGGAGACCCAAACCCTCTATATCGACGTTGATGACCACATTGAAGAGTTAGTAGCAGCACTGTCCAAGAGGAGAATTGCAGCAACCATGGACGGACTATCGGTGGTAGTGGAAACAGAGAGCGAGGAGCAGTACGACTCCATACGCGACGCCATCGTGGAATCCGACACACGCCTACGACGTCTGGCGCCACGCCGTCACGGACTGACAGATATATTCAGAAGAACACCAAATGAATGAAGCTCATGGTGAGGTATTTGACCTCGGCTATCGCCATTACGAAGGGCCGCGCGAGGGGCGCATGCGCGCGCGCAAGGCCATCTGGATAAACGGCGTCCGTACCGCACTTGGCATTGGCCGCGGCTGGGGTTCCAAGGCACTCCCAATACTGCTCTTCATAGCCGTTATGACACCAGCGGTGGTAATAAGCATAGCGGCTGCTACTGCCGGTAACCTTATGGATTTACCCAGGCACGATGCTTATTATCAGATTATCTCCACACTCCTGGTCATTTTTTCGGCCATCATCGCTCCAGAGCTTCTCTGCCCGGACCGACGCGATGGAGTCATTAGTCTGTACCTTGTGCGCCCGTTGTCCCCTACGGACTATGTGATAGGACGCTGGCTTGCCTTCCTCTCAGTGACCCTTGCCATCGTCTACCTGGGACAGGTGATCTTGTTTACAGGATTCGTTCTCGCCGCGGAAGAGCCTGCAAATTACTTACGCTACAACTGGATGGATGTCCCGCGCTTTCTCCTGGCGGGACTAGTGGTAGCCATCTTCACAACCACAATACCCCTGACAGTGTCCGCTTTCACGACACGCCGCGCATACGCTGCCGCCTTCGTTATCGGACTGTTCATCATCTCGATTCCAGTTGCAGGCATATTGAGCATTTGTGATGAGGACCGCGGCCGCCAGCGCAACGAATTTGGACAGGATCCAGAACCATGTCGCCCTCCCACTGGAGAATCCGCAAAGTGGTTCGCTCTTATCAATCTATCAGACGTACCAATACACGTGAATGACCTGATCTTCCCTAAGGAAAACACCTCTGAATTTGCCCGGCTTGTGGCAGAGTTGCCATCCATCGTGCCAATCACATGGTACCTGCTCCTTACAATTGGGCCTGGGTTCGTACTCTGGTGGCGATACAGGAGGATAAGCATATGACGCAGGCCAACCACAACCAGGAAGACACTTTAATGGCTACGCCAATAGACGTCAGGAGCGTCTCGAAGTGGTTCGGCAACATTGTAGCCGTGAATGACGTGTCACTACAGGTAAACCCTGGCATAACCGGCCTCCTTGGCCCCAACGGTGCTGGAAAAACCACCCTACTGCATATGATCGCGGGACTGGCAAGACCGTCTGAAGGAGAGGTTGAACTCGTCGGCGAACCTGTGAGAGACAATCCTCAGCTATATCACAGGGTTGGTTTCATGTCGGAGCACGAAGCCGTGTACGGCTTCCTGACCGGCCGTGAGTTCGTGGAACTGGCCGCCCAGCTGTACGGCCTGGAGCCACTGTCGCCCCCGGTGGACCGCGCTATAGAACTAGTAGGCCTAACAGATGCGCAGAGCAGAACGCTGTCAACGTACTCACGTGGAATGCGACAGCGTATGCGGCTGGCCGCATCCCTTGTCCACGACCCTGAGGTGTTACTACTGGATAAACCACTCAACGGCACCGACCCTCGCCAGCGCATTGAGTTCCAAAACCTCATGCGGAAACTTGCCAGCGAGGGACGTACAATACTGATCTCTTCACACATCCTAGAAGAAGTGGAGCTGCTGGCTGGAAGCATCCTGTTGATGGTTAGCGGCAAGCTTGCCGCGTCTGGAGATTTCCGTGCCATACGCGCCAAGCTGGACGAGAGACCCTACAAAGTGCGCATAGTCTCCAGCGACTCACGCGCGATGGCCGCGGCTCTGGTGCGTTTGGACGCAGTTGACTCGGTATCCATAAATGCCGAGGGCGTCGTGGACATTATGACTCGCAACGTATCCGATCTTCAGCGATCTGTCCCGCGACTGGCCCAAAAGCAACACATACGCCTCTTGCGCGTAGAGCCATTGGACGAGTCCCTTGAGAGCGTCTTCAGCTATCTGGTAGAGCGTTAAGATGTTGGTACTGCTCAGAATTTCGGTGCGCCAGCTGGCCAGCCGTTCCAGACTCATACTCATCCTACTGCTAGCGCTATTGCCGGTAGGGCTGGCCACTCTCGTTTCAGCCACATTAAACGAAGATTCTACCTCCAACGGAGAGTTCATCAGCACACTGTTGGATGGCCTTCTCATAGCAGGAATACTGCCAATTGTGACCATGGTCCTGGCTACCGCGTCCTTTGGGAACGAGCTTGAAGACCGCACCCTGAGCTATATTGTGCTAAAGCCGGTGTCCCGGTGGCTTATCGTATTGCCCAAGCTGCTGGCATCAATCATTGTCGGCGGCCTTGTATTAATAGCCAGTGGGATTGTGACAACGCTATTGGGGGCCAGCAGCTTGGGAGCGGTGCTACTGGTGCTGGACGGCAACCTTCAAGCCGCGCTGGCTGTTGGACTAGCCCTCTTAGCCGGCGTTGTCACGTATGCAGCCATCTTCACCTGGGCTGGCCTGGTAAGCACCCGTGCCATTGCCTTCGCGCTCGTCTACGTCTTCCTTTGGGAGGGGCTAATCAGCAGCTTTCTAGGAGGCGTACGTTACCTCAGCGTGCGTGGCTACACCTTGTCCATACTGCACGGATTGGACGACAAAAGCTTTGAGCCTCTGGGAGAAAGGGTCATCGAGTTTCCTGCCGCACTGGTGGGCGCAGCCGTCACAACTGCCGTGTTCTTCTGGTTGACTGTACGCCGTCTGCGCCGGATGGACATTCCATAACTCTCTCTGTTGTTCAACACACATTTAACCTGCTACAATCTTGATAATCAAGAGTTCCCGTGCAGGTTGACATGACATCTAAATCCCGTGTAGAGATAACGTACTGCACCCAGTGCCACTGGATGCTCAGGGCTACCTGGGTAGCTCAGGAACTACTAACCACCTTCCAGATGGAAATTGGGGAGATCGCTCTCATACCATCCAGTGGTGGGATATTCGAAGTACGCGCCAATGGCAACATCGTGTGGTCGCTCAAGGGCGAAGGGCGGTTCCCGGAACCAAAGGAACTCAAACAGCGTGTCCGCGATGAAGTGGCTCCTGAGCGATCGTTGGGCCACGCCGATAGATAAACGCTCTGAAGCTGGTCACGTTCCCTAGAATATGCCCTATACTCGGCCCACATTTTTACACCTTTGGGCGGCGAAGGTGCCAGTCTGTCGACTCCTGATATGCCTGGGCCGTACGTAGCAGAAGGCTCTCAGAGAACGGCTTGCCAACCAACTGTAGGCCAACTGGCAGACCACCTTCCGTAAACCCGCATGGCACCGAGATTGCTGGCAACCCCACCGTACTGAAGACTCGTGTAATACGCAACAGGGCCTCCCTAATGGGGACATCCTGACCCTGTATGACTGCCCGCTCTTGATCTATCTCAGGCGCAGCAATGGCGGTGGTGGGCGTGGCCAGTATATCCACCTCGTCCAATGTTTCCAACAATAACCCTTTGAGCTTGGCTCGTACTTGTTGCGCGTGGAGATACGCCTCAGCAGGTATGAATAGCCCGCTCTCAACGCGACGCCGTATCACAGGGTCGAAGTACTGGCCTTGGTTGAGCACCCGCGAGCGATGGATGATACCCGCTTCCGAGGTCTGCACTACGCTACCAGCTGAGTTGATCAGCCCCAAGTCTGTTGTAGAAACTTCACGAGTATGCGACCCCAAAGACTCCATCTGCACCATCGCCGCGCGAAATGCCTTCTCTACCTCAAAATCCATCACGTCCCATACGAAGTCACTGGGCACACCGATACGTATTTTCTGAATACCACGGTCCAACCCTTCTAGATAGTTTTTTGGTTGCATCTCAACTGAGTCCGGATCGCGAGTATCGTAGCCTGCCAGCATGTTCAAAGCCAGGGCCGCATCACGCACTGTTCTGGTCATGGGGCCAACATGGTCCATAGACCAAGACAGCGGGGTAACACCATATCTGCTGATGAGACCAAAAGTGGGCTTGAGACCTGTGATGCCGCACAGCGCCGCAGGCACACGCACCGACCCACCGGTGTCTGTCCCCATGGCAATTGGTACCTGGCCACTGGCCACCGCCGCACCAGGTCCACTGCTGGAACCGCCGGCCATCCGCGCCAAGTTCCACGGATTGCGGGCGGGGCCATAGTGCCGATTGAGGCTGGTGCCGTCGAAGGCAAACTCCGTCATGTGGAGTTTACCGATGAAGTAAGCTCCTGCGGCTTTCATTCGTGAGGCCACAGCCGAATCCTCTGTGGGAACAAAATCGCCATCTATCACCGAGCCTGAAGTGGTGCGAACGCCCTTAGTCCAAAACAGGTCTTTGAGTCCCACTGGAATGCCGTGAAACGGCCCCTTATAGTTGCCCCTTAGAATCTCCTTCTCGGCTTCTCTGGCAGCCAGTAAGGCGTGTTCATCAGCGCGGGTGATGAAGGCATTTAGCTGAGGTTCCAGAGCGTCTATTCTGCGAATAAAAGCCTCCGCCACATCCACAGGGGAAACGTCACCGCTCTCAATACGGCTCCCCAACTGCGACACGGAAAGCTGAGTCAGATCCTCGTTTGGCACGTCTATTCCGTTGCAACGTTGTCCGTAGGAATGGAGCCTGCGCCAGGCTGGATGCCAGCAGTGTACACATGATCGAGCAGTTTCACGCGCTGAAACATCGCCTGCACCTCCGGGAATAACTCCTCAAGGTGAAGCATATCCATCGCAAATCCCTGCTGTTGAGCCAGAGTTATGAACACATCGTATGTAAGATCCGGTCTTTCAGTCATTTTATCCTGCCATGTGAATAGGCTAGCTTGGGGATTCAGTCAGTGCCTGTTCAATCCTATTCACGTAGGTATCTTCCGTCTCCATGAAATGCTCTAGCACCTGAAACATAGACCATTCACCATCGGGAGCTTTATCCAAGTCTTCGTCTGACAGGCCAACCAGCAACCCCTCCAATTGCCCTCGTGCCTCCTGCAGTCTCCCAATAATAAGCTGAGCCTCGGTTGTGACAATGCCAAGATCACGCAGAGTCTTCACAGCATGCACCGTATGTTCAACCTCGTGATTCATCAATTGATAGAACATGGTACGGATGGGCATCTGTCTCTGACCCCATGGCCCCACATCCCCCATTCGGTTCTCAGGCACCTTCCCAAGCTTAGCATTAAGATCGTCGTGCTTTGCACGCATCACCTTCAACATATCGGCAACTGATGACATTATTCACACCTCAAATAATTTTATGGGGCAATATAGACACCCAGTGACTATCGCGCACATTGTAAGAAAATCGGTGCTGCAACGCAACTCAACTTTCCACGCACACGTATATGCTAGGAAGCTCGCTCCCGCATTATGATACAATCTGCTCACAAAGAATTACGACCCAGCGTCCTACGAATGAACTACTGGAAGTGAATTATGACCGACAACGACTATGCTCGCCCAGATATACTGGTGGAATCCGACTGGCTTGAAGCCCACCTGAACGATCCCGACATACGGATTGTAGACTGTGACCAGTACGATGGATACCGCCGCGCCCACATCCAAAACGCCGCCGGCATACGCGAGCACCACTACATCAAGAACCAGGACTTTCCTAATGACCCCACAGGCCACCCACTTGTCGCTCCACCGGAGCAAGTCGCCAGGCTCATGGAAAGCATGGGAGTTGGTGATGACACCACGGTAATAGCATACGATGGGTCTGGAGGCAATTCCGCCGCCCGCATCTGGTGGGTCCTCAACTACTACGGGCATACCAATGTCAAAGTACTCAATGGAGGATGGAACAAGTGGTTTGACGAAGGTCGTCCAATAGCCACGGAAGTGCTTGAACCAGCACTGTCTACCTTCACACCGCACGAAAGCCATGACTTGGTGTGTCTACTAGACTACGGGATCTCTCAGGTTGGTCAGCAAGACACAATATTCCTAGATGTGCGCTCAGACAGCGAGTGGATGGGCACCAACACACGCGGCAACAAACGTGCTGGTCATGTGCCCGGGGCGGTTCACCTGGAATGGCTCAACTTCGTTAGCAGTGACAAATACCAGACTATAAAGCCTGCCAACGAGATCAGAGCCATGCTGGAAAAGCGCGGAGTCACCCCGAACAAGCAGGTAATTACTTATTGACAGGGAGGAATCCGTGCGGCGCACGGAGCATTCGTTCTCACCCTCCTTGGTTACGACCGTGTCCGCAACTACGACGGTTCCATGGGAGAGTGGGCCAATCGTGACCAAACGCCCCTAGTCCTGGAGACGCATGGCTAAGCCGTCGACCGCATGATAAGACTAAGTCACCCTCATGGTAATGCCATGGCATTACCAACAACCTATCCAATCTAAAGGAGACTAACGTAATGGCGATATTTCTTCGTGAGGAAGACGTAATCCGTCTTCTCCCAATCAATGAAGCAATAGAAATGGTTGAACAGGGATTCAAGGAGCAGGGCAACGGGACTGGGGTTAACCTGCCCCGGGAACGGGCACAGGCAGGAACCATTGGTGTGACCATGATGGTAGCGGCCCTTGGCGAACGCGGAGTCGCCGGCTTCAAGACAATGGGTGCAGGGAAACCACTGGTCTTACTATACGGAGGTGAACCTCGACAGTTACTGGCAGTTATGGAAGCAGGGTCATTGGGACAAATCCGTACCGGAGCCGCCAGCGGTGTCGCTACCAGGTACATGGCCCGCGAGGATGCCTCATCCGTCGGCATGATTGGCACAGGAAACCAAGCCATAACACAGCTCTCAGCCGTATGTGCCGTCCGGCCAATCCAAACAATCAAAGCGTACAGCCGTACTCAAGAGCGCCGCGAGGAGTTCTGCCGTACAATGAGTGACTCCCTGGGCATACAGGTATTGCCGGTTTCGTCAGCACAAGAGGCGGTACAGGGTACCGACATCGCCATAGCCATCACCAACGTTAGGACACTGGAGCCAGTTATAATTGGCGACTGGCTTGAGCCAGGCATGCACATCAATGCCGCCGGGGCCAACTCTCTGGCCCGTCGTGAACTCGACGACGCAGCAGTAATGCGTTGCTCTATTATCGCTGCTGACGCTGTAGACCAGGCCAAAATAGAGTGCGCGGACCTTGTAATGCCAGTCGACTCCGGAATACTCAGTTGGGATGCCGTACTGGAGCTGGGTCAAGTGGTGACTGGTAAGGCATCAGGACGCGCCTCCGCCAACGATATCACGCTGTTTGAATCACAGGGAATAGCCTTGGAGGACGTGGCCGTTGCGGCCCACATCTTCGAACGTGCCAAGACCGAAGGCGTTGGGGAAGCTCTTCCGTTCTAGTAATTAGTAAAAAGTGCAGGTGTACGACCTTCCCTAATCATGTGTGGAGAGTCACCTCTCCTGCTGCGAGGGCCTTGAGGGAACCGTCGGCAAGACGCAGGACAAGGCCTCCGTCATCATCCACTCCCTGGGCATACCCCTCATACACCTGCTCGCCCCAGGCAACCCTCACTTGATGACCAAGGGTATCAAGTAATGAGGCCCATTCCTCCCTTACCGAGCCTCCCTGCTTTATTGACATGTAAAGCCCTTCCATCTCCTCCATGATTGCCCTCAAAAGCTGAACCCGAGGAATCGGATGCCCTAACTCCCGTTGAATACTGGTGGCTGTATCCTTTATGTCAGCGTACTCGCCTGGGTCGAAGTTGACGTTAACTCCCATACCAATTATTGAGAAATTGTCCGTACCCTCCAGGGCCAGCGAGCTTTCCACCAGGATGCCTGCTATTTTCATTCCCCCAATGCGTACGTCGTTGGGCCACTTGATCGTGACCTCGCTCTTGTCCGTTATGATACGGCGGATAGCTCTGACCAAGGCCAGCGATGCCATCATGGTCAATTGGGAAGCGTAATCCAGACCCGGGCGTAGGAGCAGAGAGAGATAGATATTCCCACCTGGAGGAGATACCCATGTCCTCTGAAACCGCCCGCGACCCACGGTCTGCTCTTCGGCCACAACTAGTGTGCCTTCAGGAGCGTTGTCCTGTGCCGCCTTCCTCGCGTCGTCCATAGTGGACCCCGTGGTGTGTAAATAGACAATCCGACAGCCCAAGATGGATGTTGAAAGACAGTGCTTAATCGATTCTTCGTCTAGGTGATCGGAAAAAAATTCTTCGTAAGAAGTCATTGTTGATAGGCAGGCCTGTAAGCCGAGTCCTGTATCCCAGCATAGCCGGGATGGTAATCATCTATCTGGGACTTCGATTGCTCGAAGCCTCTAGCAGCCAACCCGGGAACGGGACGGGCACCCATTGTCCCCCTATTTAGCCTTGCTCCGAGTGGGGTTTGCCCTGCCTCCAATGTCACCATCGGAGCGGTGAGCTCTTACCTCACCATTTCGCCCTTACCCCGATAAATCGAGGCGGTATTGTTTCTGTGGCACTTTCCGTCGGGTTACCCCGCCTGGCCGTTAGCCAGCACCCTGCCCTATGGAGCTCGGACTTTCCTCCCCAACAATGTCAGGGCGATCACCCAGCCTGCCTATCAACTGTATTCCAGTTTAGCACCGGCAATGGCTGGGGGTCAAAGAAGGCGCTCACCTCCCAAACCAACTAGACACTAAACCTGTTCCACTGTATTAAGAATAAGTTTCACCGAGTCGTCGTCAACTGAAACACGAGAAACCAACGCTCTGAGAACATGCCGCGCGATGTCCTTATCCAGGGAATCCCATCTCTGTAGCAAGGAGGACGGATCTCCACTGGCCATAACCTCCGCCAAGGGGCCTTCAGGCGATATCCTACCTGAAAGAGTATCTCTTTGAGCATCCACCTTTTCAAGCGTGGAGCGGAGCAGTTCCAGAGACGTAGATCCTGCAGCGGCGCTTTCAAGGGCTCTCAGGAACTGCGCATCAAGGCGTTCGCCATTCTTCTCGGCATCAGGTGTGTTCCGAAGAAATGCCTCTGTCAAATGCAGTTTCGCATCTCCAGACTCCAACGCTTCTTTGGCCTGATCTAGCACCCTTTTTTCCAGAATATCTGACCGCCAGGTGTGGTAGCCGCACATTCCCTGATTGGTTCTGGACTGGCACTGATAGTAGCGATACTGCCCTACTGTCCGAGAGCCGTCCTTACGACTCCATCCCTGACGGCGGCTAACCCCAATCATACGATTCCCACAGGAAGCGCAGTATACAAACTTGGATAAAAGAAACGGCTCGCTTGTGTGCATCACACGGGGTGTCCTCCCCTGCGCCATTTTCTCCTGGGTCATGTTGAACTCATTGGAGTCAATGATTGCCTGGTGACTGCGCGGAACCCTCATTCCAAAGCGCGTGTAGGTACCAAGATAAGCGCGGTTCCGCAGAACATCCCTTACCGTAACTATGCTCCAACCACGCCCGCTCCTTGTTGGCGTCTCCCGCTCATTTAGATAGCGGACTATGCGCCGCATGCCCATATTTTCCTTTGTGTACAGATTAAATATGAGCCGCACGGTGGCGCCTTCGTCAGGCACCATCTCCAACTTGCCATCGGAACCAATCCTATATCCAAAGGGAGGTTTGCCAAGCCCCTCTCCACGGATGGCTTTGGCTTTCATAGCTTCCTTGATACGCTCTCCTCTGGCACCGCCATCTTTAACACTATTCCAATGCTTGAGAGCTTGTTGTAGTGGATCGGGCAGGTCCTCGTCACTACAAATGACCTTGGCTCCGTGGGCATCCAGTTCTAGGACTCGTCGTACGGAGGATTCCAGAGTACCTCCCAGATGTTGAGAGCCCGTGATGATAACAAGGAATTGGGAGTCGGACTGTCTCAGGTAATCCAGCATATCCTGGTATCTAGAACGACCTCCGTCATCCAGGTCATAATCGACAAATGTCTCTATGGGCTGGTGTATATGCCTCTGGCAATATGCAGAAAAGGCCTCCAGTTGTCCCGGAAGCGCAACTCCCCCTTGTGCCCTATCCCGGACGGAGAAGTAACCTATAGCCTTCATATGTAATCAGCGCGCGTACAATATTCGGCTGCAACTGGGACATTGCACCGGTTTTACCCCGCTGCGGGCCAACTGCACCACTTTCGTGGGCAGAGCAATGCGGCATCCCTGGCACATCCCTCTTTCGATTATTGCCACTGCCTGTCCCTGGCGAATAACACGAAGGGAGTCGTATAGCTTCAAATGTTCTGCGTCTACCAGTGAGGACAGCACTTTACGTTTCTCCTCCAGAACAGTCGAACCCTCTTGAAGGTGTGATTTCTCTCCTAACAGTTGGTTCTGTTCTTTTCGTCGTGCCGCCTGTATCTCCTTAAGGGAACTCTTCAGACTACCGAGGCTCTGCTCGGTTTCCTCTGCGGACCCCAGGGCTATGAGTAAGTTATCCTCTTCCTGTTTCTGCTGTCCGCGAAGGAGGTCAAACTCTGATTGCATATCTTTCAACTCACGAGGATTGCGCACAGTACCACCGTAGAGTTTAGTTTCCAACTGTTCGCCCTTTTCACGGAAGGATTCCACTGTGATCTCAAGATCTTTGCGCTCTGTTTCCTGTTTCCTCAACGTAGCCTGAGCCTCGTCCACGGCCCGTTTAGTTCGCATCTGCAGTTGGTTGTCCGCCAGGGTCTCATCAATAGTAGAAATTGACTTCCTATACCGTTCGATTTCCACATCTACGACTAAGATATCGTAAAGCTGCTGAACAACGGTCATGGTAGGTACCCCATAGCCGCATTGTAGGGAAAGGAAGCTATCCTTGTCAACAAAAATTGACAAGCGACCCTCAAACGGCCCCTTCAACCTCACTATCCAAGGCCAACTGGGTTAATCAGTAGCACTACGCTGCCAACGGGTAACCATCGATAACAACGAAGCTGACAGTACAAGCCCTGCACCAAACATGAAGGCCGCTTCTGTGCCGGATGAGTCGGCCAGCATTCCCGCTATGGCGGGAGCGAACGCCGAGACAACAACCGCCGAGCCGAATACAAGAGCGACGGTGGTGGCCTGCGCTCCGACTGCTACCAGGTCCATCGCCGAGGCAAGCAGAATCGACATCAGCGGAAACAGGAACGCGCCCATGCCAAGAACAACCATCCCAAACATCCAACCCGATGGGGCAATGCTGAGCCCAATGAACGACAGTCCCAGCAGAGCCAAACTCGGAGACAAAATAAGCTTCCGTCCTAACCGGTCAGAGGCAAGGCCTATCAACGGCTGGGACACAATGCCTCCTACCTGGGCCAATGACAGGTACAAACCTATGGTGACACTGGAGGCTCCCAGATCTTCATCCAGGTAAATTGGCAAAAATGTCAGAATGGTGCTCTGCCCACCGGCAAACCCAGCCGCAAAGATGAGAACCAGTAGGAGTTTACCGTTCCGTAGAAGGGTTGAGACCGAACCAATATACTGCCTCATGCTAGCACCGGAAGCCTCAGCTGTTGGAATAGTCCGTAGTAAGGCCCAAATCGCTATCCCCAAAACCAAACCCGGTATCACGCTCCCCTGCAGTACCAGCCGCCAGCTCACAACCCCCAAAAGCGATCCCACTAATACCGGTCCTAGGGTCTCACCAATACTACCGCCAGTACCGTGAAGAGAGATAGCGAATCCTCTACGAGAAGCGAACTCTCTGGAAAGGGACGAAATGGCCGATGGGTGCCAGAAGGATATTGCCACGCTGAGTAACGATGCGGCTACCACCGCCATCCAGAAATGCGTTGCAGACCCCAACGCAACCGCGAAGAAGGACACAACGATAATTGTACCTCCAAGAATCTCCGCGCGCCGCTTGGCGAATCGGTCACCGACAAAGCCCGCAGGAGCGTTTGCAAGCCCACCAGCGATTCCGCGGAATGTGGACAGTGTGCCTATCTGTGTATTGCTAAGTCCGAGGCCCGCTTTTATCTCTGGGAGCAGAATGAAGAACGCGGCATTGAACATATGCTTTAGACCGTGCCCTGCCACCGATACAATCAGCAGAGTTAGGCGTTGTCGGCTGGTTATTCGCTCAACCTCCGGATTAGCCGATTCTCTATCCTTTTCTTGCATACATCTCCTTCTCGGTTGGCTCGTATCCACACCCTGCAACGAACGCCTTACAACCATGCCGATCTACACGTCCTAATCCCTCACAAAGTCACACTATTGTAACTTCAGGATTAACTACATCACTGCTGAATCTCCGAGGAGAGGACATAAGCTTAACCTGCGCAAGTATATACATAAAACATGTATGAGTATATTCCTCGCGATATGCGCATATAAGTGCTCCCAATGTATGCTATGCACGTATTGTCGAGGTAGTGAGATAAATATGTCCGGGCAGCATCATGTGTATAATGAGTGTAAGGAACTAAAGAGGAAAAATTGCTGGACTCCCTATTTGATGTGCCGGTAGCATTTGCCTTTGGCGCGGGCATGGTAGCTGCCTTCAATCCCTGTGGCGCGGCCATGCTTCCCGCGTACATAGGATATCAATTGAGCGGAAACGCCGAGACCACCAACCCATTGACGGCCGTGCTTCGTGGCTTCTACCTGGGTGCAGTGGTCACGTCCGGGTTTGTTGTCCTGTCGCTGACCGCAGGATTAATCATCACCATCGGCGGAGACGCGATCTTCAACATAGTCCCATTTGCAGGACTGGGAGTTGGCATAACCATAGAGATCCTTGGCCTCTGGCTGCTCATAAGTGGAAGGCACATGGGCATCTGGGTCGCCTCACGTGTTAGCTCAAGCAACGAACGCGGCATAAAGGGAGTGTTTCTCTTCGGCATGGCATATGCCATCTGCTCGTTGGGTTGTGCCTTCCCCGTATTCCTAGCCGCGGTAGGAATCCTAGCCGGACAGCCCCTTGGCGACCTAGACCTGCTGTCCTCTCTGATAAGGTTTGCCAGTTATGGTCTTGGCATGGGAATGGTGCTCACAGGGATAACTCTGGGAGTAGTTTTCTTCAGAGAGACGGTCTCACAGATACTCCGTGGCGTGTTCCCCTATGTTGGAGTTGCAGGCAACCTTGCCCTCATTGGTGCTGGAAGCTACCTCATCTGGTACTGGACACTCGGCGACGGAGGCGAACTCCTGACACTCAGGCTTGAGAAGCTATTCTAGAGCTTTTCTTTCTATGCTGTGACCTGACAGACTAAGCCTGGCATGTGTTAACATGTTTAAACTGTAAACAAACATCGGAGGTTGAACGTTGGAGGATTTTGTTAAGGTTGCTGTTGCCACCGATTTGCCGCCCGGTGAGCTTATGCTGGTGGAGGTGGGGGACGAACGCATTATGCTAGCCAATGTAGACGGTCAGTTCTACGCTGTACCGGACGAATGTACCCATGCAGGTTGCTCATTGTCAGATGGAGAACTGGATGGCAAATTAATCGCATGCCCCTGTCATGGCAGCCAGTTCGATATGCAAACCGGCGAGGTGGTCAGTCCACCCGCCTACGAGCCGTTAACGCTGTACTCAGTTAAGGTAGAAGGATCCGATATACTGGTTGGTCCGGGGAGCGGAGAGTAAGTCTACGTAACCTGAGTTACATCTCTGGAGCTTTATAAGCTATCTCTACCGCTGTGTGTATACCGCCGCGGGTTTTGTAGTCCAACGTTAGAGCCATGCTGCGAGGCTGGCAAACCGCCGCCAGATCCTGGAGAATCCTGTTGGCAACGTGCTCCTGGACTAGCCCAACCTGCCTGTAGGATAGCAGGTAATACTTGAAGGACTTAAGCTCAAGGAGCTTCCTGTTGGGCACGTAGCGAATAACAACCGTGCCAAAATCTGGAAGGCCTGTCCAGGGGCACACTGCGGTGAACTCATCGCTATCTATTATTATCTCGCATTCTTGCTCTGGATACTCGTACTCAAAGGCTAGGAGACACGCTGCATCTATAGCATTCGCTTCTTGCATCTCAAAACCGTGCTCTAGGCTGGTGTACGCTTCCTGAAGGTCTTCCGCTTTAACCATGATCGGCCTCCCACAAGGATATGCTATAAGTATAGTATAAATTGCGTGGCTCCGCGGGAAGGGCTTTGGTCTGTGTATTGCCTACTTGCCCATCTCACCTACCTGGTACATTACCGCGGCGGCTATGGCAAGTCCAGCCGTCTCGCCCCTGAGTATGCGCTGTCCCAGGCTCACCGACACCACTCCGGCATCACGGGCTTCCTCAACCTCATCGGGGTCAAAGCCGCCTTCCGGTCCCACAAAAAAGCTGAGCCCTTCCTCTTTAATCTTCTCCATGTTCTCCACGAGAGTTGTCCTGAAGCCCCTCTCTGTTTCCCCTTCCCAGGCCATGACACGCAGGCCGGTGGCCGCTTTAATGGCTTCGCTCAAAGACACCGTCGAGCCCAATATGGGTAGACAGGCTCGTCTCGACTGTTCTGCCGCCTCTGTAAGGATACTGTACCATCGTGTATGCCGGCCGTCTGCCCACTCCTTCGATGCTCTCGGTATGCTTCGCCGGCAGAACACCGGGACGAAATTTGAGATACCTATCTCGGTACCTTTTTGGAGAACCATCTCAAATTTGTCACCTTTTAGAACCCCCTGGTAGAGATTCAACCTTACACACGGATCACCAAGACCCTTCCGTTCCTCCAGTACATCACCTTCCAAGCTAGAAGGAGAGATGCTGCGGAGTGTAACAACGTACTCACGGCCGGAATTGTCCATCAGAACAATGTTGTCTCCGGTCTGTAGGCGAAGCACCCGGGACACCTGACGGGCAACAGGGCCATCCACACTGGCCTGGCCTCCTTGAATACACTGAGGGGCTACGAAGAACCGATGCATTTCCTATCCCCTAGTTCTTAACCCCCACTAGGACAGCCCAATCACCCTCACGGTCCATTCGAAGAAGGGTACAGCCCACCTCCGCGAGGCTTTGTTCAACCTCTCCCATCCGCTCAGCCAGAATACCGGAAAGTACGAGCTTACCCTGTGGTGCAAGCTTGGCTACCAAAGTCGGAGCTATGCTCAGAATGACCTTGGTATAGAGATTAGCCACAACCAGATCAAACTCATCCTCAATATTATCCTCAGGAGATATGGTACGACGTTGTAGCTTGACCACATGCTGAAGGCCATTGATCTTAACATTGGCACGCGTGGCCTTAATTGCGTCCTGGTCTATGTCCAAAGCCAGAACGTACTCGGCTCCCAGCTTGGCCGCCGCAATTGTCAGGATACCGGAGCCTGTTCCAACGTCCATCACCTTCATACCGGGGGTAACCAGCTTATCCAACTCCGTAAGACACATATGCGTGGTCGGATGGTGGCCCGTGCCAAATGCCATACCAGGGTCCATGCTAATGACAAACTCTCCGGGCTTGGCCTCATATTCCAGCCACGACGGACAAACGACAATCCTTCCCATGTGCAGGACAGTGAAATGACTCTTCCACAACGCCATCCACTCACCTTCCTCCATCTCGCGTTCCTCCAGTGGAGATAGGGAGCAGAGGCGTGAGATCAGATCTACAGCTATAACAATCTGTTCCTTACGGGACGCGGTCGTGCTGTTAACCGGGAGGTAGGAACGTAGGATGGCTATGGCGTCTTCCGGTTGTGTTTCACCTTCGTCTGGGTTATAGCCACCCAGCACCTCCACAGCCACGCCTCCATAGCCATAGCGCTGAAAGATCACGGAGAGAGGCTCAACGTACTCCGTGGGTGCCTGAATACTTAACTCAAGCCATTTCATATTTTTAGCGTTGTTTCATTTGACGTTACAGATTATAGAAGTAACCATAAATCCTAACGGTCATTATAAGCATATCAAGATACCTTGTCGTCTTTACCCAGGGCATCTTTTATCTTACCAAGCCAGCCCTTGTCGTCCTTGGAACCATTACTCATTGTCTCAGCCAGCTCCGTAAATAGTCGTCGTTGACGTTCATCCAGATGCTTTGGTGTAACTACATTCACAACAACCAGATGGTCACCACGCCTGCCTTTGGTGGAATAAGGGACACCCTTGCCCTTTATGCGAAACTCAGCACCAGATTGAGTGCCTCCCGGTATACGTATTGTCTCGGGACCGTTCAAAGTAGGTACCTCAAGCTCGTCTCCAAGAGCAGCCTGTACAAAGTTTATCGGAAACTCAAGCAATATATCATGATCCTTACGGAGAAAGATATCGTGAGGCTCCACCTGAAGTTCAATATACAAATTACCAGGCATGCCACCGTTACTCCCTGAGTCCCCTTCTCTTATCAGACGGACCTGCATGCCGTCTTCCACTCCCGGAGGAATATCCACCCTGATCTTACGATTACGCCGTTCGCGGGCAGCACCACGGCAATGAGAACATGGGTTGGTTATAATGCTCCCCTCTCCGTTGCACTGAGTACATGGGCCCACCTGGGTGAACTGCCCAAAGATGCTGCGTTGTACCCTTCTGACCTGACCAGCGCCGTTACAGTGAGAACATTGAGTGGGATTACTACCGGGTTCTGCACCCACGCCTTTACAGATACTGCACGGCTCTACTCGCTCCACCTGCATCTCTTTATCCACCCCAAACACGGATTCCTCAAATGATATGGAGGTTGCAGTATGTATATCGCGTCCGTTCTGCGAAGCCCTGTGAGTGCGCGTGCCGGAGCCACCAAAGAAGGCATCAAAGATATCCCCAAAGCCTCCGAAGTTTGCAGAGCCCTCAAACCCCTGGCCGGCCCCGCGTGCGTCTCCCACTCCCAAGTGCCCAAACCGGTCATATTGTGCCCTTTTCTGAGAGTCGCTGAGAACCTGGTACGCAGAGTTAATCTCTTTGAATTTTTCCTGTGCTCCAGGGTCCTTGTTCCTGTCCGGATGGTACTCCAAAGCCAACCGACGAAACTTGGCCCTCACGTCCTCCTGAGAGGCATTGCGAGGAACCCCAAGAACCTGATAGTAATCTCTTTCGTTAGTCATAGTCTAAATTCATCCATGCAATGTACCAAATTACATTATATTCCAGGCCGCGACTAGGACACAACTCTAGGTTTGCCCAATGCTATTCTTACTGAAAACACGCTGGCGACCACAATCAGAACAGTATAACCTATCCCTGACGTTCTCAGTATGGCCTCATCTTATCTAACAGGCCACCGTGGGCTTTTGCAGCAAAGCTCATGGTGGTAATATCCTCAACATATACTGCAGACAGACGGAGGAACAAATCTATGCCTGGCCCACTGGATGGAATCGTTGTACTTGACCTTACCCACGTACTCGCCGGGCCATTTGCGACTATGGTACTTTCGGATCTGGGAGCACAGGTCATAAAAGTTGAACAGCCTGAGATTGGCGATCGGTCCCGCGCCAGTGGTCCATTCATAGACGGCGAAAGTTCCTATTTTATGAGCATCAACAGGGGTAAGCTTGGCATGACCCTTGATCTTTCCAAGCCCAGAGGCAAGGAGACTTTCCTGAAAATGGTGACCAAGGCCGACGTCGTCATCGAGAACCTTGTCCCGGGAGCCATGAATAGGCTTGGCCTAGACTACCCCATCATAAAGCAACACAACCCCGCTGTTATTTACGCTGCTATATCCGGATTCGGCCAGACCGGCCCATACTCCTCAAAAGCGGCCTTGGACGTAATCGTCCAGGGAATGGGAGGAGTCTTGAGCATCACCGGGGAGCCGGGTGGGCCGCCAATACGCCCCGGAGTCTCTCAGGGGGATATCACAGCAGGCCTTTTCTCCATCATAGGCATCCTGGCTGCGCTACAGGAGCGCAATCGTAGTGGACTCGGTCAAATGGTGGATATAAGTATGCTGGACTGTCAGGTAGCCATTCTGGAAAACGCCTTTAGCCGTTACTTCGCCACGGGAGATGTCCCAAAGCCTCTGAGCACAAGACATCCAGTTACAGCTCCCTTTCAGGCATTTCAGACCAGCGACGGCTACATTACCATCGCCCTTGCCGACGGGCGTAAGGAGAAATGGCCCCTGCTGTGCTCAGCCCTTGACCTCATAGAACTCATAGACGACCCCCGTTTTGATGATGGCTGGGTACGAAGTCAGCAATGGGATATTCTGGAGCCAATACTAGCAGAGGCCATAAGAAAGAAGACCAGCCAGGAGTGGTTAACGGAACTGGAAGCCCTATCTATCCCTTGCGGTCCTGTTAACACCATTGACGAGGTGTCCCGTAACCCTCAGATACATTACCGCGGGATGATTAAAGACGTACCTCATCCCCGTCTTGGCAAGGTAAAGATGATAGACACACCTGTGAAGTTATCCAGAACACCAGGGGGCGCAGAGAGTCATTCTCCAGACCTTGGAGAGCATACAGACCAAGTCCTGAAGGATATGCTGGGCCTGGGCGAGAAGGAAATCGCGGCACTAAGGGAAGATGGGGTCATCTGAATTACCGTCGCTAGGGATGGTGACAGGTTTAAGATAAGACTTCCCTATCACGCCAAACAGCTACATTCCCACAAACAACTCCTCGGCCTTCTGTAAGTCTTCCGGCGAGTTGACGTCCAGCGTCACAATGGGGTTGTCCAACTCAATGCGGTGAGTTTGCTCACTGTAGCGGCTGGTAACCTCTCTCAAGCCCTGTCCCTCCTCGGTAATAGCCAAGAGCTCAGGTAGCAGGCTTGAAGAAAACATGATGGGGTGGCCTCTGTGCCCGCCGTATGCCGGGCAGGTAATCAGTGCTCCATACTCCAGGTAGGCCTTGATGACAGATTCCACAATATGAGCAGGACGGGGCTGATCCACTGACAAGACCAGAATTCCTTGAGCTACATTGGAAATGCTCCGAAGGCCAGTTTTGATTGAGGTGGTCTTACCCTGCTTGTAGTCAGGGTTGACAACAGCAGTCACCCCAGGCATTCCCTTCACCGCCGCTTCCACTTCTTCTCCACGATGGCCTACCACCATAACCACCTCAGCCACACCAGCCATTTGAAGAGACCTCACCTGATACTCAACCAAGGTCGAGCCCTGCCAGGGCAAAAGCGCCTTGAGTCGACCCATACGGGTGGACTCTCCCGCGGCTAGCAGAATAGTGGATATACCGTCCATTACCAGTGTATTATGCTGGGATCCCGACTTTTCGCGCTATCTTCTGAAGATACCTACCCTCCATGGTCATTGTCTTGCCGGGACGTCCCTCACGGAAGGCCACAATCTCTGCAACAATGCTCAGGGCAATCTCCTCCGGGGTCTTGGCCCCAATGTCCAGACCTATCGGCGCATGAATAGCTTGGAGCCTCTCCAGAGGGATGCCATGCTGAAGGAGTTCCTCATAAATCAAGATGGTCTTACGTCTGCTGCCCACCAGCCCCACATAGCCAGCGGGACTACGAACAGCAGCCTCCAAAGCTCGGTCATCCTCACGATGCCCTCTGGTGGCCACAATCACCGCGCTATTGGGTCTAATATCCAGTTGAGTCACGCCATCGGCATAATCCGCAACAATAATACTATCGGCTTCGGGGAACCGCTCCTTGTTTGCGAACTCCGGTCGGTCGTCGATGATATGCAGGCGCAGACCAAGCATCTTGACTATGGGAGCCAGCGACTTGCCTATATGACCACCCCCAGCAATTATGACAGCGGCTGGCTTAGCGTAGCCTTCCATGAAGACCTCGGCCCCATCCTGTGTAACCATAGCCTTGACCCTACCGTAGTCGGTAAGCTCTCTAAGAACCTCGGTTACCTCTTTATCCCGCTGTGTGTCTCCCACAGACCCTTTGACCTGTCCATCTTCTCCGATATAGAGTTTGTCACCTATCTTCCCTTTACCCAGGGAGGGTTTCAGGAGAGTAACCTGACCAACGCTGCGGCTCCCATCGTAAGCACCAACAATGTTACTTACCGGCTGCAGAGCGGGCGCCGAATCAAAGACGGGGTCAATCAAGAAATACATGGTACCGCCACATACCAGCCCTTCCCTTGCAGCAATATCCTCGTTTAATTCGTAGTCCGTGAGAGTAGGCTCGCCGCCGTCTTTCAAAAGCCTGCTAGCAGCAAACCATATGTCACCTTCCACACAACCGCCACCCAGAGTACCAACACCGGTACCATCCTCACGCACCAAGAGTTTGGCTCCTGGTTTCTGAGGAGTGGAGCCCTTGGTACCAATCACTGTGGCTATTACAAAGGGCTCACCTTTGTTAAGCAGATTTAACGCTTCTTTAAAAACTTCTTCCATGATTGCTCCCTATGACTAGGCTACACACATATAGTAGCGTCAATTATAGCACATAACGTGATGTTTTCCTCAACAATCCTCCTATGCTAAAGCTTAGCCTGGCTTTTCCGTGCAAGCTATTTTATCAAAAAGCATGAGGAAAAAGGTTGACTTTAGTTTCAAGGAGCAGGTATTATGTAAACGTACGTTTACTTACAACGCTCTGCGAGCACGGAAATGGCAAGACAAAGCACACTTGTAAGACAGCATCAGATAATAGAGGCCGCCAGAATCCTCATTACTACCAGGGGCATGGAGAGCGTAACCATAGACGCCATTGCCGAAGAGGTGGGACTGACGGAAGGGGCCATCTATCGTCACTTCACCAGCAAACACCAAATCCTGTCTCTCCTCATAGATGATATTGAGGAGAACCTACTGAGCACCATACGTGATGCCACCGAGGAAGGCGCTTCTGCACTTAGTAATCTGGAATGCATACTTGAGGCACACCTCAATGACGTGGAAGGGCGCAAGGCGGCCTCATTCATAGTGATTACTGAGGCAATGGGTTTCGACGGTATCGGCCTCAGCCCACGCGTAGCCTTAATGCTCACTCGCTATCTGGAATTCATCCGTGGAGTCATTAAGAATGGCATCCAGGATGGCAGCATAAGGTCTGACGTGGGCGTGGACGCAGCTGCAACAGCTTTCCTGGGTCTGATACAGAGCACAGCCACCCTGTGGGCACTCAACAGCTACTCGACTCCGCTGGCAGAACGGCGAGACCAGATGTGGAGGATTTATAAAAAGGGCGTCACGTCTACCGTTTGACACAAACTTCAATAATGCCTCTGTGGATGTCACTGGGTCACACCCATGAAATCCACACTGATAGAGCATGGATTTACCTGGTTCACGTACTCTAAAAGGAGATTCGGCAACGAACGCCACGTAATGAGAACACGTGATTGCAATCAGTGCAGAACCCAAAGGATCGGACAAGGAGGTAATTCATGAGCATGGCCAATGAGCAGTCACTCAACGGGAACAATGGAGACATGGCTCCCGTAGGTGATACGAGCGGAATCAGTATTTCCGTCCATTCCTTGTGGAAGGTGTTCGGAAGCGACCCGGAACTGGTCATGAGCCCGGCCTACGCCGGTAGAACAAAGACGCAGATTCAAGAGGAACTGGGCAGCGTAGTAGCTTTGCATGATGTAAGTTTCGATGTGTCACACGGTGAGATTTTCGTCGTTATGGGACTCTCTGGAAGCGGTAAGTCCACACTGATACGATGCCTAATTCGCCTCATTGAGCCCAGTGCAGGTGAAATAAAGATCGACGGCAAAAACGTCTTGGACTATAGCGACAGCGAACTCACAGAGTTCCGAAGGCACAAATCTGCAATGGTGTTCCAGCACTTTGGACTGCTCCCACACCGGACAATCCTTGAAAACGCTGCTTGGGGACTAGAGGTACAGGGAATAAATAAGAAGGAGCGCCAGGACAAGGCAAGAGAGTCCCTTGAACTGGTGGGGCTGAAGGGGTGGGAAAATGCCTACACCACGGAGCTAAGTGGAGGTATGCAACAGCGAGCAGGACTGGCGCGGGCCCTGACCGTGGACCCTGAGATACTCCTAATGGACGAACCATTCAGCGCGCTTGACCCCTTGATACGCCGCGAGATGCAGGACGAGTTGCTGAACCTGCAACAACGGATACAAAAGACCATAATATTTATCACACATGACTTGTCCGAAGCCCTCAAACTGGGCAACCGCATCGCCATCATGCGAGACGGTAAAATTATTCAGATGGGCGTTCCCGAAGATATTGTTGAGCATCCGGTTGATGAATACGTTCGGGAGTTCATCCGTGATGTTTCAAAGACCAAGATCCTGGGAGCAGGAAGCATAATGCAAGAATCGGCAACCACGGTATCTAGTTCACAGGGGCCGGACACTGCCCTACAAGTTATGCAGAGCAAGGACGAAAGATACGCCTTTGTGCTGGACTCAGCCAGCAACCTTATTGGGGTCGTTACAGCGGAGCAAGCGGCATCGGCTGTGCAAAGCGGTGTCACATCCCTTCAAGACCTGGACTATCCTGAATCCTCTCTCTGTCCGAAAGTCTCCACAGACACCACAATAGATAACCTTATAACCCTGGCCGCCGAGACCGAGTGCCCCATATCTGTGATAGGCGATGGAGGTAGGCTTTTGGGGGTGATTCCCAGAACAGCACTCCTAGCCTGCCTCGCCGAGAACCATGAGGCACAGAATTAGGACTATTCAAATCATAGCAACAGAGCATGCAGGAATGCACAGCATCGTAGCTAGCCAAACCCACATGCAATTAAGACTAGTTGGCTAGCTACCTAGGAGGATACAGTGGATATTACTCATAGCGTGAGCGCAGTTCGAACATGGACCAGTTCCAGTAGCCTACGGCAATGGGTGTGGCGTGGCATTATTGCTGTGATGGCTGCTTTTATAATATGGGACCTAGTCATGAGATTCATGGACGGCCCAACAATAACATTCTTCTTCCCAAGACTCTTCCTGTGGCTATTCATTGGATGCATGGGAATACTGGTCTGGAGCACGTTCAAGGCTCTGCACGATTTGAGATGGAAGCTGGCTTTTGTACTGCTAGTGGCTCTAGGGACCACAATTATATTAGTAGGCCCCACAGACTCGTTTCCGTTCCGCGCTCCTGGCCAGGATGTGACCGTGAACGAACGAACGAAACCGCTGAAGCCCATATCCGCCAATGTGTTGGGGCTTGAGGTACGTCCTGCTTCCTTGGACAATTGGATAGATGCCAAGGTAGCATGGATGGTAGCAGAATGGCGAGGCCACTTCCAGACCCTAAGAAACTCCTTGCTCAAGGCACTGGTCCCCTTGGAGAAGGGCCTAATAAGCATGCCATGGTGGCTCTTCATAGGGTCAACAACCCTGATATCATGGAGACTGAGCGGCTACAAAATAGCGCTTATTGCTCTAATAGGACTGACTTCCATCGGATTGTTCGGGCTATGGGATAATGCCATGCGCACCATGGCCGTGGTGGGAACTGCCACAGCCATGTCAGTTGGATTGGCCATCCCTGTAGGCATATTAATGTCTAAGAGCGACCGCCTACAGAGCACCATGCGGCCCATTCTTGACCTGATGCAGGTCATGCCCGCCTTTGTCTATCTTATCCCCGCCATCTATTTCCTTGGCCTTGGAAAGGTGCCTGCGGTGATGGCCACCATGATCTACGCCGTTCCCCCGGCCATGCGTCTTACCAATCTTGGCATACGACTTGTATCTCCAGAGTTGATTGAGGCAGCCAAAGCCTTCGGCACAACTCCTTGGCAGCTGCTCGTAAAAATAGAACTGCCGCTGGCCAGGCCAACCATAATGGCCGGAGTGAACCAGACCATAATGATGTCTCTTGCAATGGTGGTTGTAGCCTCTATGGTAGGAGCAAAGGGCCTTGGAGCAGACGTGCTTGCGGGCATCGCTCAATTGGAGTTCGGTAGAGGACTCCTGGGCGGTATCGGCATCGTCGTCCTCGCCATAATCATAGACAGAACATCGCAGGGACTTGCAAAAGACCCTCGCAGCAAGCGGAGTTCTTAACATATAGCACGTGCGCCTAAGATAGACACGATTCAGATATGCCCATTTTGGGCTATAATAGAGCATGGAATTTTAGGAGGTATATATGCCAGCAGAGGTAGGAGATAAGGCACCTGACTTCACACTACGTTCTCATACCGGGGAAGACGTGACACTCAGCCAGTACCTGGGAGAGAAGACCGTAGTCCTACAGACCCACGTAGCATCCTTCACAGGCGGTTGAACGCACCAGTGCTCCGGATTCCGGCAGGAGAACCGCCGGTACGAGGAGAAGGGTGCCCAGGTTCTGGGCATGAGCGTTGACAACGTCGCTACTCAGAGGGCTTTCGCGACCGGGTTGGGGAATATTCCTTACCCGCTATTGTCGGACTTCCACCCCAAGGGGCAGGTATCAGAACTCTTTGGGATCTACAACGAAGAACGAGGCACCACTAGACGAGCCGTAATAATCATAGACAAAGAAGGCGTGATAAGGTTCAAAAAGATATTCACCGAAGGCCTTCCTGAACCCAAGGAAATCCTGGAGGAACTGGATAAGCTTTAGAGACGGTGATCAGTACTAAGCGTTGAGAAACAGCCCCATCTCAGATAGAGAGATGGGGCTGTTTCCTTATTTCAAACGCTCACTTATTTTATTCTGAGCCAGTTTGCGCTGCAACGTCCTTCGCCATACAATACCCCCATGTCAACAGAGATTCACACAAACACGTCAACGGGACAACACCAGTTTGCAGAAGGTGATGCGGCCCTACTAGTGGACAGACGCGAGCGTCGGTATCTGCTTACACTGTCGCCTTCTGGATCCTTCCATACCCACATGGGCATAATCTATCATGACGACATAATTGGTCAGGACGTCGGCACACGTCTGTATACGACCACCGGCCAAATGCTACTGGCCTTTTTGCCGACCTTGGGAGATTACGTCGAGGAGATGCCCCATTCTACACAAGTTATATACGCCAAAGACCTGGGCGCCATACTAATGTACGGGGACATATTCCCCGGTGCTACAGTCCTGGAGTCAGGCTTGGGATCTGGCGCACTCACCATGGCACTTCTGCGAGCAGTTGGAGATAACGGGAAAGTGATCACATTCGAGATAAGACCAGAACTGGTGGAAAAGGCCAAGGCTAACATAAGAACCATGCTGCCGAATGCGACAAACCTAGAGATACATATCAAAGATGTCTACCAGGACGTGGACCAGACAGATCTGGACCGAATCATATTGGACGTTCCTGAACCCTGGCACGTAGTCCAGGATGCCGCAATCGCATTGGTGCCAGGAGGGATTTTTCTAAGCTACCTGCCAACTATCCTCCAGGTACATCAGCTTCAAGAGACTCTCATAGAAAGCCCTCACTTTGAACTAATGGAGACAATTGAGGTACTTGTCAGACCGTGGTCGGTCACGCATCGCAGCGTGAGGCCGGTACATCGCATGGTAGCCCACACCGGGTTCATCACCACTGCTAGAAAATGCTCTCCAAAGCAGATACCACCTGTGGATGAGAACGACTCAGAAGTTAACTGACAGTCAGAACCGCATACTTCAGAGGGTTTCGGCGGCTAGACTCAGAACCAGCTATCTAAGCAACAGACGCTTTGGGCACTTTGTTACTGGTACGGAGGCAACGTGTACACAGGGCTACCCTACGTAAGCTGCCATCTATTGTGAGAGTAGCCCGTTGGATGTTGGGCATAAACCTAGTCTTGGTCCTCCGCTTGGAGTGACTCACGTTGTTTCCTGCTTGCCCTGCCTTACCACACAACTGACACTTAGCCATATTATTTCCTCTTCGTTCCAGTTGATCTTGTACTGCGAGTACAGTCAACCAGTGAAATGCGGTATATTTATTGCTTTGACGAATGTCTGCGAATTAAGTAGAATCCAGTCACTCACACTATCAGATGAAGATGACTTTGGCAATGCCCAAAGCTATCATACCAGCGGGCTGAGTAACTGCATATGGCAAAAGATTCGGGACCGGTAATACCTTCTCTGGACGCCCCAGAGTTACTGCGCATTCTTTTCCAGGGTCGCAGGGCACTTGAGGCCAACGTTGAAGCTATCAACGCCCTCAACGTCTTCCCAGTTCCCGATGGGGACACGGGCACTAACATGCTGTTAACTATGATGGCCATGGAAGCCGCGACCACCAAGACCACAGACATTCCTGCTTCACGACTTATGGCTACCATGGCCCGCGGTGCGCTCATGGGAGCACGGGGAAACAGCGGAGTGATTCTGGCCCAGTTCTTCCAAGGGCTGTACAAAGGTCTGGATGGTAAGGACAATTTCGACTGCCAGGCACTGACACTTGGGCTGGCAGAGGCTACTACAGCGGCTTACAAGGCAGTTGGCACACCCGTGGAAGGCACCATGCTCACTGTTATTCGAGAGATTTCCGAGGCCACACAGGCACAGACCGGAGCCAACAACATCCTGGACCTATGGGAAACCATGTGCCAGGCAGCCAGGAAAGCTGTGGCTAGGACTCCATCTCTCCTATCAGTATTGCGGGAGGCTGGCGTGGTGGATGCCGGAGGCCAGGGACTGTCAATCCTGTTAGAGGGTGCCCTCAAAGGCCTCAGAGGAGAAGAGCCGGAAGGAATCGAACTGACGGCCCCTGAGTTGGATTCAGAAGTGCCTGGTGTCCTAGAGCCATTCATAGAAGCCACAGAAGAGGACCTCTATGGATACTGCACACAGTTCCTGATACAGGGAGAGGCATTGGACGCCAATGCGGTGAGAGACAGCATGCAGTCCATTGCCACCTCAACCGTTGTAGTCGGAGAAAATACCATGATACGGGTACATGTCCACGCCAAGGATCCTGGCCCAGTGCTCAGCTACGCCGTGACCAGAGGCACTCTCTCCGAGGTGAGCATTGTCAACATGGATGAACAACACAAGGAGTTCGTTGCAGCCCGCAGGCGAGAGAAGAAGGTTCAGGACGTGGGAGTGCTGGCAGTGGCTTCCGGCCAAGGCATCATGGACTTATTCCTGGATTCTGGAGCTTCCTCAGTGTTGCTGGGTGGGGACACCATGAACCCAAGCACTCAGGAAATCCTCACCGCTGCGGAGGCCATCACCGCCGAGCGTATTATCATCCTTCCCAACAACTCCAATATAGTGCCTGCGGCAGAACAGGCCTCATCTTTCTCCACCAAGCAAATCACTGTAATCCCGTCCAAAACAATCCCTCAAGGCATCGCGGCCCTTCTATCATTCAACTCTCAACAAAAATTCGAGGCCAACGTGACAGCCATGACACAGTCCACCTTCGACGTGATTTCCGGGGCAGTATGCATTGCGCAGCGGGACTCGGAGATGGGAGGCGTAAAGATAGCCAAAGGCCAGACAATAGGTCTTCTGGAACGTCAGATGGTGGTGGCAGGAGATGATCGCACCACCGTGCTGCTGGACCTGTTGGCCAAAGCCGCTCCCAAAGATGAGTCTCTTATAACCCTCTACTGGGGTGCCGATACCCAGGAAAACGAAGCCAATGAGACAGCCGATACAATCCGCTCCCGTTTCACAAGCGCAGAGGTAGAGGTGGTCTTTGGAGGACAGCCCAACTATACTTACATCGTATCCGTGGAGTAAGCAGCAACAACCCATGGCCGTCAAGATAGTAACCGACAGTACTGCCAACCTACCTCCCGCTCTGGCGAAGGAGCTTGGGATAAGCGTGATTTCACTCAACGTCAAATTTAGCACCGAGGTATACAGTGATGGTGTGGGAATCCTTCACGATGAGGTCTACCAGAGACTGGTGTGTGACCCTATTGTTGGCCCTTTTTCTTCTCAATGCCTGCACCGGCTCCGGGTACTTCAAACGATACCACTGCGGGTAAAGCCGTCCTGGAAAGCGGCCGTGTTCTCTACGCCGCCAGCTGTCAAACTTGCCACGGAGACCAGCAGGGTATCGGCAGACTGGCCCTTACCCTCCACACAACCCCAATGGTCATACGTGGCATCACCCGGATGGACAACTCCTTGAGATAATTCTGGACGGCACGGATGTGCTGTGGGAGAGCAGGGGGCTTCCTCCAAGCGAACTTGCAATACCTCCTTTCAGTGTGCACCTCACCCGGGAAGAGGTGCTTGCAATCCTGAGCTATATCAAAACATGGTGGACGCAAGAGCAGAGGGACTCACGGGCTGAAAACTCCAGGCAGTGGCAAGAAGCCAACACTCCCTAGACCACATCCGTACATTCTGATATGCAACACTCAGACCTAGACATTCTGAAGAAGATACTCTCCCTAGAGAAACAGAAGGGGTTCAACGATACCACGGTGTTCGGTGGCCTCGACCGTTTCCTGACGCGCCGGCTTGAGAAGCCATCGATTGTCCCAGTCATAGATATACCTTCAAGGGCCTATGCCGATATGACTGGCGCACAGCGAAAGAGATGGATTGAGGGAACGTTAAAATTGCTGGACGCAGCCCCCAAATCTCCTGTCAAAACAATTGCTGACCACAAACAGAGAGCGATGCCATCCAGGTCATCCCGTAGCAAGAAGCAGGGGCCAGACACGGGTAAGTCACTGTCTTCTCACGTAACAGTGCTCCCGCGGGTTACCTACACTCAGGCCGCCCGATTAAAACGCCTGGGAGTGAACACTGTAGGAGACCTCCTCTACCTCTTCCCACGCCGCCACAATGACTTTGGCAAGCTCTGCAAAGTATCCCAGCTTGAGATGGATGTGGAGCAAACTGTGATGGTCAATGTATGGGAAGCCAGAGAAGTGCTAATGGGTGGCAGACTCAAAGCTACGCAGGCAGTTGTTGGCGACGATACAGGGAATATACGGGTGGTATGGTTCAACCAGCCCTATCTTGCCAAACAGTTCAAACCCGGCTCCCGCTTAGTGCTCAGCGGTAAACTAACCATCTTCAGGAATGACCGCGTAATGGAATCCCCTGAGTACGAGGTCCTTCATGAGGGTGAAGAGCTTATACACACCGGGCGGCTGGTCCCACTGTACCCCCTTACCGAAGGCCTCACGCCACGAACCGTGCGCCGTCTAATCAAGGATACACTGGATACCTGGGCACCCAGCATTGAGGACTCTTTAACTGAGTCCACCCGTAACCGGGCCGGCTTGCTGAAACTACCGAAAGCCATATATCAGGCCCACTACCCGCAGGACGAAGAAAGCAGGGACGCTGCCAGGCGGCGGCTGGCTTTCGACGAGTTGTTCATGATACAACTCTACGTGTTCTCAAGGCGCAAGCAGTGGCGGGATACCATGGGTGCCCTCCCATTACCTAGAAACCAGGGAATGCTCAATGCCTTCTTCTCCAGACTATCTTTTACCTTGACCGGTGCACAAGAGAAAGCCATAGGCGAAATACTCGGGGACATGGAACAAGAGCGACCAATGAGCCGTCTGCTTCAGGGAGATGTCGGCAGCGGCAAAACCGCGGTAGCTTTGGCAGCTCTCCTCTCCACCGTAGCCAACGGCTATCAAGGCGCGTTCATGGCTCCCACTGAAATTCTAGCACAGCAGCACTTCAACAATATATCTCTGCTTCTCAACGGCTTACCCAGTCCAGAAAGCCATAAGAACTGGTTCTCATTCCAACTCGATGGCTTTCCACGCCCATTTTCCGTTGGCATCCTCATAGGCAGCCACAGCGCCAAGCAGAAGAGGGAGATTCAGGAGATGATGGGTCAGGGCACTCTGGATATGGTGGTGGGCACTCACGCCCTTGTGCAAAAAGGTGTGGAGATTCCACGTCTGGCCCTTGCCGTGGTGGACGAGCAGCACCGCTTTGGAGTCATGCAGCGTGCCTCTTTACGTCAGAAGGGAGGCACACCTCACCTGCTGGTCATGTCAGCCACACCAATACCACGATCACTGGCTCTCACACTCTATGGTGACCTGGATCTGTCCGTCTTGGATGAGTTACCACCTGGCCGCCAGGTGATTCAAACCAAGTGGGTCGCTCCTAAACAACGTCGCAGTGCCTACGAATTCATTGCCAGTGAAGTAAGGCAAGGACGTCAGGCTTTTGTTGTCTGCCCGCTCATTGAGGAGTCTGAGGTGCTTCAGACCCGTGCGGCTACCACGGAATTCAACCATCTTTCAACTGATGTGTTCCCAGAGTTGTCCCTGGGACTGCTCCACGGCCGTATGCCGTTCAAGGAAAAAGAAGACATAATGGCCCGTTTCCAGCGCGGTGACATGGATATACTTGTATCTACTCCGGTAATAGAGGTAGGAATCGATAACCCCAATGCCACCATCATCCTAATAGAGGGAGCTGACCGCTTTGGCCTTGCACAGTTGCACCAGTTCCGTGGCCGCGTGGGTAGAGGTGAGCACCAAAGCCGTTGCCTTCTGCTGTCCGATAATCCGTCGTCAGAAGCACAGGAACGCCTTGAGGTCATGGAACGTGTAAGCGACGGCTTTGCCGTAGCCGAAGAAGACCTGCGGTTCAGAGGACCTGGAGACTACTTCGGCACACGGCAAAGCGGCCTGCCAGATCTGCGGATGGCTCGCCTCTCCGACCAAGACCTCCTAGCCCTAGCCCGCCAGGAAGCATCGGCCCTTTTGAAAGAGGATCCCAACCTGGAATGGCCACAGCACAAAGCACTGGCACAGAACCTGTCAAACTTTGCATCCTCTCCACAGGGAGAGATAAGCTAGCACTTCAGACTGTGTTTACTCAGCGTCGTTGGTCGGAGACTGTGTGGCAGAACTCACAAAGGACTGGATCATGCTGGTAAACTCCATGGGGAATATGAATTTGGTGGCCGGGCCGCTTCCCAGATCCTTCAGAGTCTCAAAGTACTGAAGGCTCATCGTCCTGGCGTCAGCACTCTGAGCAACGGAGTTGATCCTAGCCAGGGCCGTGCTGAAACCCTCGGCTCGCAGGATAGCCGCCTGCTGGTCTCCCTCGGCGGTCAGGATTTCGGCCTGTCTTGATCCCTCTGCCCTCAGAATCGCCCCCTGCTTCTCACCTTCCGCACGGTTAATCGCGGCTTGGCGGGCGCCCTCAGACTCGGTAATCTCCGCTGTCTTTATGGCAGCGGCAGACTTCTCACGTTCCATAGCAGCCTTCACTCCGGGTGGTGGGTCTATCTCGTTGATTTCCAACTGGCTCACCTTGATACCCCAACGTCCTGTGACCTCGTCCATCCGCAGCTGAACCTGGTCCCTGATCTTCTCCCGTTCCGTCAGAGCCTCCGACAGTGTGGTGGAGCCGATGACAGCCCTCAAGGTGGCAAAGGAAAGGTTTATGGTGGCAACCCTGAAATTTTCGATTTCCAGGATCGCCTTATCCACCTGGTCTTCCAGGACACGGTAGTAGATCACAAAGTCCATGTCCACCACCACGTTGTCGGAAGTGATGTACTTCTGGGTGGGCACACGGTCAACCTGTTCACGTACATCTACCTTGATTGGCCTATCAATGAATGGAATCACCAATCTGATACCAGGCCCTCGCACACCTATGAGGTTGCCAAAGCGCAGGATGACCATACGCTCGTACTGGTTGACTACTCTCCAGAATACCATGTTGCCTCCTTTATTCTCTTGCTTTCACCACCCGGAGGGTAAGTCCCTCCAGGCCGATCACCTCCACACTCTCTCCTGCCTTGATCACCTCATCACAATCGCCAACGGCGCTCCAAAGCTCGCTTGTTAATTGTACAGTACCCCTAGGCAATAGGTCGTAGGTTACGATCCCAATCTGGCCTATCACAGTCTCAGGGATTGGGTCGCTGACTATCTGCCTAGATCTGACCATAGTCGCCACAAACCAACCGCCTCCGCTAAGCAACAGACCTACCGTCGGCAACAACACCCACAGACTCACTGAAACAGATGGCGCTGTAGGAGATGGAGCGCCAAAGCGGTCGAAAAGCAGAAGACCACCTATTACAAAGCTGATTATAGCGACTCCACCCAAAATGCCAAAACCTGCTACCTGTACCTCCAGGAACAGTAAGGCCATAGCGAGAAGAATGAAGGCGACTCCGGCCCAGTTCACAGGCAGGTTACCCAAGACAAGGAAGGCCAGAAGAAGGCAGATGACCCCCACAACCCCAGGCACTACCAGACCAGGGTTGAACAACTCAACGATGATGCCCAGGCCGCCTGTGGAAAGCAGAATAAAAGAGATGTTGGGGTCAGACAACACCATCAGCAACCGCTCAACGAAACTCATATTCAGACTGAGCACCTCTATTCCATCTGTTCTGAGAATACGAGAGCCATCCTGGGTTTCCACGATCATGCCGTCCAACTTCTGCAAAAGTTCGTCCAGGTCAATCGCAATGAGATCCACAATATTGAGGTTGTCGGCTTCCTGGGAGGAGTAGGCAATGGCATGGAGCACCGTTGCCTCTAGCTTTTCAACGTTCCTCCCACGGGTGGAGGCGATCTCCCGCATGAGCGCGGCCACGTCCTCCATTATTTTGCTCTTGATAGTCTCCGGCAGTTCCTCACCGCCTGTTCCGACGGGACTGGCTGCGCCGATGTTGGTTCCAGGTGCCATGACGGCAATATTGGCAGCGGCGGTTATGAAGGTACCGGCAGAAGCAGCATGAGCACCACCAGGTGCTACATATACAACGGAGGGTATATTGTCTCTCAGGAGCTTAGTCACCATGTCCCTAGTCGACGACAGTAGCCCGCCCGAGGTGTCAAGACGCACTATAATAAGCTCGGCTCCATCCTCCTCCGCCTTGTCAACAGCCCCATCCAGAAAACCCGCTGTGACGGGATTTATGTCGCCGTTGATGTCTATGAGAACCGCGTGATGGTACTGGCCGAAGGTACTCCCAGACAAGCCTCCCGCAAATGCCAGGACTGATAGTCCCAGTATAAGACGGCGCAACAACGCTTTGGACGATGTCAAACAAATCCCCATTTCCAGACCGTCCTCCAAAAATCCATCATCCTCGCCCGCATGCTCACTGTCAACCTTACATCTAGAGCGTCATTCAGGTTTGTACACGAGATTCACCACCCCTTCCGGAATCACGAGAGAGTCAGTAAGTTTCCGCATGTTCACGGCACCACCACCAACGAACAAAGGGGCGCCGCTTCCCAAAAGCACCCGCATCAAGTAGAGCTCATAGCCCTAGTTCGCGGAAGGCAGGAATGCTCTCCGGCCCGCCTAAAAGCCATACATCACGGTCAGGGACAGGCCCTAGAAGGTGGTCAACAAGCTTCGCAGCGCGCTCATGCCACGGGATGGTCTGCGGATGGGGAGTCCCTATCAAGCGCGACGTGAGCACGAACGTGGTCTTCCCGTGATATGACCCATCGCCACATCCGAGATGTCTAATCAAATGTCGTACGCCCAATGACAATGGCGTTAATCTCTTGCGTGAAGCATCGCAACCATAGTGCTCAGCCTGAAAGGAATCAAGCCATCCAGCATTGCCGTCGGCATTCGCCACGTACCCATCACCACTCACAGCGATGTATACGCGAAACTTCACCGAAAATAACGTACAAAGCGAGGCAAAATATCAGAAGCTACCCGAACATTCCTATGGTACGGAAAAGACTACCTCTTGGTGTACTGAGGAGCCCTGCGAGCACGCTTGAGACCGTACTTCTTGCTCTCTTTAATGCGGGAGTCCCTTGTAATGAAACCGTGCTTCTTGAGGACTGGTCTGAGTTCTCCATCAGCAAGGAGAAGAGCGCGGGTAATACCGTGTCGCAGCGCACCAGCCTGGCTGGTCACACCACCACCGTGGAGTTTGGCAACAACACTGAACTTACCTTCATTATCGGTAACCTTCATCGGCTCCAGAATTGTGGATTGCCATGCAGGCCATGGGAAGGCGTCCTCTAATGACTTGCCATCTATTGAGAACTCCCCGCGACCAGGATACAACCTGACCTGGGCCACGGCAGTCTTCCTTTTCCCAGTTCCGTAATAGTAGTGTTGTTCTGTCATGTTAATTCTCTACCTTATTTTCGGCGGATTCCTCGGTCGACTCCTCAACCTTGGCCTGAGCGGACTCTTCAGCCAATTCCTCGACAGGTTGCTCGCTTACTTCAGCCTCAGCGGTTTCTTCTACAACCTCGTCGACAGGCTGTTCAGTTACCTCAGCCTCAGTGGTTTCCTCTACCACAGCCTCGACAGGCTGTTCGCTTACCTTAACATCTGCCACCACAGGTCTCTCAACCTCTACAGGCACAACCAGTACCTCTTCGCTGGCCATCTCCTTCACCTGCGCCCCATGTGGGTGCACCTCACCGGCGTATATCTTTAACCGGCTGAGCATCTGGCGGCCCAAGATAGTCTTGGGCAACATACCTTTGACAGCAGCCCTAAAGATGCGATCAGGGTGAGTTTCTTTCATCCTGGACATAGAAGTTTCCCGCAATCCCCCAGGATAATGACTGTGGCGACGGTATAGTTTCTGTTCGAGCTTATTACCCGTTACCTTTATTCTGGAGGCATTGACCACAATAACGTGGTCACCTGTCAGAATGTTCCTCGCGTAGATGGGCTTGTGCTTCCCCTGAAGCAGCCCGCTTACCTCCGTGGCCAAACGACCCAGAACCTTGTCTGCAGCATCAAATACAAGCCATTCAGGCTCCACGTGGGATGGTTTGGTAGTGTACGTCTTCATAGTTTTCATACAGCACTCGCCTCAAAAATCGCGTGCTCCCACACATCCACTGCTTCACTGTAAGAGAACACCTGGATCGGATAATTTACTTTCATCAATGTCAGTCCCTTTGCCGGAAGAACCCATGTAACGGCCCCGAGCTTACCAGATTCAGCCAGATCCCTAAACTCATGCATGTCCAGCCGACCAAGTCCGACTTCCAGTAGAGCACCAGCCGTGCGTCGCACTTGTTGTCTCAGGAAGCCATTTGCCACCATGTCCAAAAATATCATGCTGCCGCTTCTGTTTATAGAACACTTGAATACCGTTCGCATTGTGTTTACCAATCCATCGGATGACACACTGGCGAAGGGCGCAAAATCCATATCACCTTCCAAGAGACTAGCCGCTTCCATCATTGCTTCCATGTCCAACGACTGCCTAACGTAGTGGACGAACCCCTGAAGCAGTGGTGAAGGAGTAGCGCTGTTAAAGATTCGGTAGCGATATGCCCTGCTTACAGCCCCTCTTCTGGGATCAAAGTCCAGGGAGACCTCCTGTACGTCCTTTATTGAGATATCTCCTGGCAGGTAGCTATTTAGGGCCTGCACGAATACTTCGGGAGCATATGTGGACCACGTGTCGAAAGCCACCACCTGTCCTTGGGCATGCACGCCAGCGTCTGTGCGGCCTGCTCCCTTGATACGCAGACGTTCCCCAGTGAAGCTGAAAATTGCCTCTTCCATGGTCTCTTGAACAGATGTGGCATTATCCTGGGCTTGAAAACCGTGGTATTCAGCACCATCGTACTCAACCAACATCGAGAGCCTACGAAAATCCTCAAGCCCTGAATATCTACCATCTATAGAGTCTAAGCTCATTGAATCAATTCCAGAAGGGCCATAGATGCCCCGTCGCCTTTTCTGGGCTCCATCCTCACCAGACGAGTATATCCACCGGTTCTGGTGGAATACCGTGGTGCAAGATCATCAAACACCTTACGCACAATGTTCTCATCTGTTATGAATGCCAGGGCCTGACGCCGATGATTCAGGCTTCCCTTTTTGCCCAATGTAATCACCTTCTCTACCATACCCTGCACCTCTTTGGCTTTGGCCTCCGTTGTGCGAATGCGCTCATGGCGGATAAGGTCGGTCACCTGGGTGCGGAACATCAACATCCGCTGGCCTGTAGGACGGCTAAGCCTGCGACCAGATACTCCGTGTCTCATAGTCCCTCTACATTGGTGGCTTCTATCTTGGCCTCGTCGTCACCATCCGGAAAGATATCCTCTACGTCTGTAACCTCACTCGGTTCAGGTTTGTCCTGGATGAATCCGTACTCCTTGAGTTTGTCATTCAACTCGTCCAAGGATTTGGTGCCAAAGTTTCGTATCTTCAGAAGGTCTGCTCCCTCTATTTCCAGCACCTGTCCAACCTTATTGATATTGCTTCTCTTTAGACAGTTGAGGGTACGGGAAGAAAGATCCAATTTCTCTATGGGCGTATTATATTGCTCCATTGGAATGGTTGCCGTGAAAGACGGCCTTTCAACTGTGCCCTCTCCCGCCTTGTCCGCATTGGCAAATAGAAAGAACTGCTCCAGCAGAAGTTCCGCGCCCTTCTTCACCGCTTCCACCGCGTTGATCGTGCCGTCAGTCCATACATCTATGATGAGCCTTTCATAGTTGGTGATTTGCCCAACACGAGTGCTCTCCACAATGTAATTCACTTTGCGCACAGGGCTGAAAATGGCATCAACCGGAAGAACACCTATTGGCAGACCCTCTGTATGGCCTGCGGGTACATATCCCTTGCCCTGCTCCACGTTGAACTCTACGGAAAGCAGTCCCTCAGCAGAATCCATGGTAGCCAGATGAAGCTCAGGATTGACTATCTCAAAATCTGAGGGAACGCTGATATCTCCCGCACTCACTGGTCCCTCTCTAGCTATCTCCAAGCGCAGCTTTCCGGGCCGCTCAGCCAGAGCCTTCATGCGGATTGCCTTGACGCTAATCAGGAACTCAGCCACATCTTCCTTCATGTGATTAATAGTAGAGAACTCATGAAGAACCCCCTCTATCTTGACCCATGTCACCGCGGTCCCTGGGATTGAGGTAAGGAGCACTCTGCGCATGGGATTTCCCAGCGTGTTTCCATACCCCGGTTCCAGCGGGCCAACCGCGAACTTGCCATAGTTATCCCGAGCCTCAAGTACCCGAATCTCTGGTTTCGGAGTCTCTTCCAATACCACTCCTATTTGCACCATATAAGTATTCCTCCGCTATCTGGAGTAGTGCTCTACCACCAGTCTCACGTCTATTCCTGTATCTATTTCGGATGGCTCAGGGAGAGCAATCACCCGCCCTGCCATTTTCTCTGGATCAAGGCTAAGCCAGTTGGGCAGAGGCCGCCTCGGAATATCCCCAGCCATCTGTGCAAACAAGCCCGTCTCCTTGCTGGATTCCTTCCATACCACCACGTCGTCCACTTTGACCCGGTAGGATGGGATATCCACCTTACGGTCATTCACCATGATATGTCCATGACTGACAAGCTGTCTGGCCTGGCTTCTAGAGTCTGCAAAGTTCAGCCTGTACGCCACATTATCTAGGCGTTCCTCCAAAAGTTGCAGCAAATGCAAACCAGTCATACCAGGGCGACGCTGAGCCTCGCCGAAGTACTTTCGGAACTGCTTTTCAAGGACGCCGTATATCTGGCGCGCCTTCTGCTTCTCCCTCAACTGCGTTCCCCAGTCAGATGTGCGCCGTCGCCTCATGGGCTGACTCCCCGGCGGTTTCCTTCGTTTCTCCACGGCGCACCTAGGAGTATAACACCGCTCTCCCTTTAGAAAGAGTTTCACCCCGGCGCGACGGCAAAGCCGACAAACAGCATCAGTATACCTAGCCATACTTTCTCCCTCTGAATTCCTCGAACCCCAAACTGCCGTAGGTTCCCTTGGTCACCTCACGGCTTGGGACAGTCTTTCGTTTCTATACCCGTCTACTTTTTGGTGGGCGACAACCATTATGTGGTATCGGTGTGATGTCTCTTATGGTGGTGATATACAGCCCCGCTCCCTGAAGAGAGCGAATCGCAACCTCGCGGCCCGAGCCAGGTCCTTTTATGTATACCTCCACTTGCCTCAAACCGTGCTCCATAGCCTTCCTGGCAGCGGTCTCCCCAGCTCTCTGGGCTGAGAAAGCCGTGCCTTTTCGAGAACCCTTAAAGCCTGCCGTGCCGGAGCTACCCCAAGCCAGAAGGTTACCCTGAAGATCAGTAAGGCTAACTATGGTGTTATTGAAGGTAGATTGAATAAAGACCTTCCCCTGAGGAACGAATTTTTTCTCCCGTCTTCTAGCTCTGGGTTTTCGTCTAGTGGTCATACCCTTCTCCTTACCTTCTAGTTCCTGCGTTCCGGCGCCCGGCCACGGTCTTCCTGGCCCCTCGCTTAGTCCTAGCGTTCGTCTTTGTACGCTGGCCTCTTACGGGTAAACCCCTCCGATGACGCAACCCTCGATAGGAGCCTATGTCAATTAGCCTGCGGATATTACCATTTACTTCCCGACGCAGGTCTCCCTCTACTACGCAATCTCTATCTATGGTCTCACGAATACGAGCCAACTCATCTTCACTCAGGTCTCGCACTCTCGGGTTGCCCTCCACCCCCGCCTTTATCGCCACGGCTTTGGAGATAACAGGGCCAATCCCGTATATACGACGCAAAGAGTAATCCAGCCGTTGTCCGTCTGGTATGTCTATGCCAGCTACTCTAGCCATGTCTTATCCTCATATCTACCCCTGCCTCTGGCGGTGTTTGGGATTCTCACAGATGACCCTCACCGTTCTCTCTCGCCGGATCACCTTGCACTTCTCACATCTTACTTTTACCGACGCCTGGACCTTCATGATTCCTCCATCACTTGAAGCGGTACGTAATCCGGCCACGGGTCAGATCGTACGGCGAAAGTTCAACTAAAACTCTATCTCCCGGTAGCACACGGATAAAGTGAACCCTTATCTTGCCGGATGCATGGGCCAATATCCGGTGCCCATTGGCTAAATCAACCCAAAACATAGCATTAGGCAAAGACTGAGCAACTGTGCCTTCTACCTCTAATCCTGGTTTCTTAGCCATTGGTTTTGCCAGCCTGCTTCCAAATTTCCAAATATATTATACCCGAGTTAGCACCTCCGCATCACCTTCCGTGATGAGCAAAGTGTTTTCGAAGTGGGCAGAAAGACTTCCGTCGGCTGTCACCACTGTCCAATTGTCCTCCAAAGCTCTAGTCTGCCAACCGCCAATATTCACCATCGGCTCTATGGCAATGACCATGCCCTTCCTCAACATTGCGCCGGATCCCGGAGTGCCGAAATTTGGAACCTGTGGTTCTTCGTGTAAGGCCCTGCCGATTCCATGTCCCACGTATTCCCGCACCACCGAATAACCTTTTCCCTCGACGAAGGACTGAACGGCCCATCCTATGTCGCCAAGACGCGAGCCGTGGGTAGCCGCCGCAATTCCTCTTCCCAAGGCCTCTCTGGTTACGTCTATGAGTTTGGTGACTTCAGGCGAGATATCTCCCACTCCTACGGTCACTGCGGAATCCCCATGGAAGCCCTCCACTACGGCTCCCACATCCAAACTCACCAGGTCTCCATCTCGGAGAACCTTGTCTCCGGGAATGCCATGAACGATTTCGTCGTTGACTGATACGCAGATTGTACAGGGGAAACCCATATATCCCTTAAAGGAGGGCTTTGCCCCCAATGATTGGATATGCTGAAAGGCAATGTCATCCAGATCACTCGTTTTCATGCCAGGCCTAATGGCCTCTAAAAGAGTAGCGATAGTCTGTGCAACCACCTTTCCTGCCTGGCGCATGGATTCAATCTCTCTGGGGGATTTCAGGGTGATACCCCGCTCCCTGTTTGCCACACCTGTAAAAAGTGCCTCTTTTTCCATTTGATTTTCTACCTTATGACACAGCACTCAAGAGCGACTCTCTCACGTCCTCAATGCTCCCCTCACCATCTACCTCCACCAAGTTTCCCTTCCCATTGTAATACCCTATCAGGGGAACGGTTTGCTCCGCAAATACCTTGATACGTTTGCTCACCGCCTCCGGAACATCGTCTTCTCTCTGGTACAACTCTCCTTCACAATCATCACATTCTCCATGTTTACGGGGAGCAGCATTCACTTCGTGATACGGCCTTTGGCAATGACGGCAGATCCACCTGCCTCCCAAGCGCATTATTAATTCCTCTTCGGAGACACGGATGTTTGCTACCCTGTCTATAGTCTCTCCCTGCTTCTCCAATGCCGCTTCCAGTGCACCAGCCTGTTCCACAGTGCGTGGAAAGCCGTCTAAAACATAGCCCTTCTCTGCATCCGAAAGTTTAATCCGTTCCTGAATCATACCAATAATCAACTCGTCCGGCACAAGCAACCCTTGTTGCATATAGGACCGGGCGGTACTCCCCAACTCAGTGCCACGAGCCTGGTGATCTCGCAGGAGGTCACCAGAAGAAATATGCACAATACCCAGCGATTCGGACATACTCTTGGCCTGAGTGCCCTTTCCTGCTCCTGGGGGACCGAGAAGAATAATACGCACGTTTCTCTTCCTACCTAATAAATCCTTCGTAGTTTCGCATGAGCAACTGCGCCTCCAGCTGCCTCATGGTATCTAGGCCGACTCCCACCATAATAAGCAAGCTTATGGATGGAAGCTGAAGGGCGCGGACATCCGTGGCCTGCGTAGCAATAAACGGTATCACCGCCACAAGGCCAAGGAACAATGCACCACCACAAGTCACACGCACGATGATACGATTCAAGTATTCGTCTGTCGATCGTCCTGGTCGTATGCCGGGTATGAATCCCCCATTTCGTTGTAGGCTCTCTGCTAGGTTCTGCTGCTTAAACACAATAAGAGCGTAGAAGAATGTGAAGGCCACCACCAGAACAAAGCTGAAAAAGTAGTAGAAGAACTTGGTGGGATCAAAGAGGCGCTGGACAAAGTCCGCAGCCTGGCTCAGGAACGATGTGCTCGCCGGGTCCATAAAGTAGCTGGCCACAACACCAGGGAATATCATGATTGAAAAGGCGAAAATCAGAGGTATCATTCCCGCTGAGTTCACTTTTATCGGCAAGTGTGTAGCCCCGCCCTGGCGGTACATGCGTCCGCCGCGAAAAACGGCCCGACCATACTGGACGGGAATCCGTCTCTCTGCCTCCGTGAACATGACTATCAGGTACACCATGAGAGTCCCAATGCCTATCAGGAGCAGAAGACCGGCGGCGTTGTCCTTTTCCAGGAATCCCTGCCCTATCATCTGAGGCAGAGTGGCCACTATCCCAGCAAATATGATAATGGATATACCATTACCAATCCCCTTTTCCGTTATCAACTCACCAATCCATACCAAGAAAACAGAACCTGCAACCATGGTAGTTATGATTGCAAGGGTCGGCAACAAGTTATCCCCGCCGCCCACGCCACTTATGGCTCCTCCACGTTGTAGCAACGTCAACTGTCCAAATCCTTGTAGAGCTGCGATTGGCACCATGAGGTAGTGTGTCAACTGGTTTATACGCTGTCGCCCCACCTCGCCCTCTTTACTTAGCTCTTTGAGCTGTGGAAAGACAGGCACCATCAACTGCATGATAATGGACGCCGTGATGTATGGGAAAACGCCCAAGGCAACAACGCTCAAGCTTCTAAGTGCTCCTCCACTGAAGATATCCAAAAACCCAAATAGATCATTCTCGCGGAAGAAATTCGCTAGGGCCTCCCTCTCAACCCCAGGTACAGGTACCTGAGCCAGGAAACGGAATACCACCAGCATAGCAAACACGAAAAGAAGCCGAGCTCTCAACTCCGGCACCTTCATAGCGTCTATCACAGCCTGGAGCAGTCTGGGAGTTCCCCCGTCTGCTTTCGCTGTTTGAGATTGGCGCATCATGCTTGTATCTCCACTGCCTTTCCACCTGCTGCCTCTATCTTACGCCTTGCCTCTGTGGAGAACTTGTGAGCCGTAACCATGACGGCACGGCCGATCTCACCTCGACCCAACACCTTTACAGGCAGGTTCAAACCTCTAATCAAACGGATCTCTTTCATAGCCAGAGGAGTCACTTCGGATTCCTGGGGGAACCGGGCGGCAAGGACATCCAGATTGATAGTGGCGTATTCCTTCCTAAAGATATTCACAAATCCGCGCTGAGTAGGCAAACGCTTTACCAAAGGAAGTTGGCCTCCCTCAAAGCTTGGGCGTACACCACCGCCCGAACGGGCCTTTTGGCCCTTCACGCCACGCCCTGAGTACGTACCCTGACTGCCATTGCCACGTCCGACCCGCTTACGCGAGCGACGGGCTCCCAAAGGCGGCCTTAACTGATCTAGTCTCATTCTTCTCCCCGCTTTACCTCAACCAAATGCCTAACTTTATGAACCATCCCCAATATTATTGGAGATTCTTCCCGCTCTACTTCATGGTTGAGACGCTTCAAGCCAAGGGCATGGATCACCCGACCCTGCTCCTTTGGGTAGCCTATGGCGCTTTTCTTCCACTGTATTCGTATTTTGCTCAAAACATCCTCTGCATGTCGGCAACTCATGCCGCCCACTGTCGAATTATTACGCTACGCCAGCGCTACGACTGGCCTAGACCCTTCCTCTTGGCAATCTCCACCGTCGGGTCCTTAAGCTGCATCAGCCCTTGAATAGTAGCCCTGACCACGTTTATAGCGTTAGCGCTCCCAAGGGATTTGGTGAGAATATCTCGAATGCCTGCAGACTCCACAACTGCCCTCACCGCGCCTCCAGCTATCACGCCAGTACCTGAAGCTGCGGGTTTGAGAAGAACGGATGAGGCACAGTGCCTTGCCATTATCTGATGGGGTATGGTGGTACCCTTCAGAGGCACAGTGACCAGGTTTTTCTTGGCTATGGTCACTCCCTTACGCACGGCATCAGGAACGGCAAATGCCTTGCCCAATCCCATCCCAACATGGCCCGCGCCGTCACCCACTACAACCATAACACTAAAGCCGCGGCGCCTTCCGCCCTTCACAACCTTTGTGACACGCCGTATTTTAACCACGCGCTCCGTGAGTTCCGAATCTGCCGACTCGAATCTATCCCGCTGTCTAGATTGTTGTACCATTAAAACTCCAACCCAGCCTCTCTTGCGGCCTCTGCAAATGCCTTGACCCGACCGTGATATTTATATCCACCTGTGTCAAAGACTACCTTACTTATTCCGTTTTCCTTGGCCCTACGGGCCAGCAACGTCCCAACCATGATGGAGACCTTACCCTTGGTCAGAGAGTCCTTTCCATCTTTTATTTCTGATTCCAGGCTAGAAGCCGCAGCTAGGGTGACCCCCTGAGTATCGTCTATGACCTGTGCATAGATATTATTCAGACTGCGGAACAGTGCCAGACGAGGCCTCAATGGAGTGCCCTCTATCTTCTGCCGGGTCCGTTTGTGCCGGATAAGGCGCATGACCCTAGGGTTATTAATCTTAGCCATCGCTATGCTTTCCTTCCAGCCGCCTTGCCAGGCTTGAGATGGACTCTCTCGCCAGCAAATCTTATCCCCTTGCCGGTGTATGCGTTTGGACGTCTAACCCTTCTTATGCGGGCCGCCATTTCTCCAACCGCCTGCTTATTAATACCTTCGACGTGAATACGGTTGTTGCCCTCCACCGATAGAGCGGTCTGTGGCAGAGGAATGATCTCCACAGAATGACTGTACCCCACCTGTAGTATCAGGTTGTTACCGGATTCCTGAGCACGATAGCCCGCACCCACCAACTCAAGAGTACGCCGATACCCTTCACTGACGCCTATGACCATGTTAGCTACAAGCGCACCTGTAAGGCCATGAAGCGCCCTATGTTCTCTATTATCGGTCGGCCTTGTCACCCTCAGAACATCACCATCCTTCGAAATGGATATGTCCTGATTGAAGGTCTGAGTCAGCGTGCCCTTGCTGCCCTTGACCACAACCGTAGGTCCATCTATTTCCACCTGTACGTCCCGCGGGACAGGTATTGGCCTGTTACCTATTCTAGACATGCTGTTACCACAAATAACATAGATATTCTCCGCCTATTCCCCGTCTCCGTGCTTCCGCCCCCGTCATCACTCCCTGAGAGGTGGATATTATCGCCACTCCCATACCACCGTAAATGTTGCGTATTTCCTTGCTACCCACATACTTCCTCAGGCCTGGCTTGCTCACGCGCTTCAGACCGGAGATGATGGACTCCTTTTTATCGCCGTACTTCAAACGGACTCGCAGAGTACGCTCAGACCCGCTGCGCAGGATTTCAAAGTCCGTTATGAAACCCTCGTCCTTCATGATTCGCGCCAAAGCAACCTTGGGGTTTGACCCAGGCACCAGTACCGAGTCATGGCGCACCGCCACGGCGTTCCTTATTCTCGTCAGCATATCTGCTATTGGATCAGTTGAATTCATATGAACTACCAGCTGGCCTTCCTAATGCCTGTAATCTCACCCCTCAAGGCAAGAGTACGAAAGCATATTCTACAAAGTCCAAAGTGCCTTATGTAAGCTCTGGGACGACCACAAAGGTTACACCGGTTATGGTTCCTCACAGTGTACTTCTGGGGCTTTCTCCATTTGGCAATCTGGGATGTCTTGGCCAATTGAACCTTCCTTACTCTATAACGACGCCGAATCTATATTTCATAGATTCAAAGAGTCGCCTCTTCGCAAATTCGGCACCACTCACTTGTCGATTATATATCCTTTAACCTTTGCCGTCCCCGCTGGCTATCACTGCATCACGTGTAAACGGCATCCCCAGAAGGTCCAGCAGGCGCATCGCCTCCTGATCGGTGGAAGCCGTCGTAATAATGGCAACCTGCAGGCTTCGAATGCGGTCTATTTGACCGTAGTCTATCTCAGGGAAAATTACCTGCTCACGAATGCCTAGGGAGTAATTCCCACGTCCATCAAAGGCCTTCCGTGATACCCCCCGGAAGTCACGAATGCGTGGCAACGCAGCATTGAGCAACCTGTCCATAAACTCATACATGCGGTTACCCCTGAGGGTAACCGCAGTCCCGATAGGGTCACCCTCCCTCAGTTTGAATCCAGCTATCGACCGCCTAGCCCGCGTAATAACAGGCTTCTGTGCAGCAATCATCCCCAAATCCCGTGTGGCATTCTCCATAGCTTTAGGGTTGGTCTTACTCTCCCCAAGTCCTATGTTTAGAACCACCTTTTCCAACCGTGGTATCTGCATAACGTTCAAGTAACCAAATTCTTGCTGCATAGCCTCCTTGACTTGTGAGCGGTATCGCTCCAACAAGCGCGGGAGCCTCTTAATCCTTGGCGATGCTTCCTCAGCTGCTACCCTTCGGCGTGATGCCCTCGCAGGTGCTAGGCCATCCTGTGTACCAGTTTCGGTAGCAGTCGCCCGCCTGGCACGCGGTTTTATTGCACGAGCAGCTTCCGCCGCTTCAGACACAACGGCCTCCACATCAGGCTTTTCTGAAGCAACAGAGCGCCTAGCACGCGGACTCCTTTTGGGATCCGCCTTGGCAGCTTCCGACGCTTCAGACGCAACGGCCTCTACCTCAGGCTTTTCTGAAGCACTGGCTTTTTTTAGTCGATCACTTCCCGGCATGAAACACACACTCTGACTTTCTTGTCATTCTCCAAAACTTTATACCCAACACGCACAGCACGATCGCAGTGCGTACACACTAGCATTGCCTTTGAGGTATTCAAGGGGGCCTCCTGCTTGACTATCCCCGCCTGACGTACGTTTGGGCGGGTCCGGACATGCCGCGTGATAATATTGGCTCCCTCTACTACAACTAAATTGGACTTGTGGAAAACGTGCTGTACTTTGCCCCGTTTCCCTTTGTCCTTGCCTGCAATGATTTGGACGGTGTCCTCTCGCTTAAACCTCACTACAGCACCTCCGGGGCCAGAGAGACTATACGCATGAAATCCTTATCACGCAACTCTCGTGCAACAGGCCCAAAGATGCGACTTCCTCTGGGGCTTAAGTTTTCATTGAGTACCACAGCGGCGTTCTCATCAAAGCGGATATAGGACCCATCGGCCCGTCGATGAGGGGCCGCAGTACGCACTATGACAGCCCGCACGACTTCACCCTTCGGGGTTTTGGAGGACGGCACGGCTTCTTTCACTGAGGCCACAATGACATCTCCAACGCTGGCATACCGCCTGCGCGTTCCTCCGAGGACGTTAATGCACATGATGACCTTAGCACCCGAATTATCTGCCACAGTCAAGCGAGAGTAGACCTGAATCATTCCTTTTCCTCCTGCTCGCCCTGGTCTTCACTTTGATCTTCGTTCTCAAACTCGTCAACCGAATCATCTTCCTTAACGTCTATGGAGCCTTCGGGCTCCTCTTCGGGGATTTCGATGAGTTCATCGCTGATTGGAATTGCCCCAGCACCAACAACCTGGGTCACTCTCCAGCGCTTCGTCTTAGACATAGGACGCGTTTCCATAATATTTACCACATCCCCGACCTTGGACCCATTATCCTCATCGTGAGCGTGGAACTTGGTAACACGTTTCACGGACTTGTTATAAAGAGGGTGGGTCTGGCGCCATTCGACCGCCACCACAACTGTCTTATCCATTTTGTTGCTTACCACACGACCAACCCTGATTTTTCTTCGTCCTCTCACCATTTCATCTCTCCACGATTCCTCGCTGACGCATCACAGTCTTTACCCTAGCTATAGTCTTCCGCACATTCCTAAGCTCCTGAGGGTTGTCAAGCTGGCGCGTGCTTAAGCGAAAGCGAACGTTCATTAGTTCCCTATAAGTACTGTTCAACTCAGATGCGAGTTGCTCATCCGTAAGTGCCCTTATTCCCAGAATATCCAAAGGTATCCCTTCTACTCCGCGGCCTTCTGGCCATCGCCACGAGTTATCACTGACGTACTGACAGGCAACTTCTGTGAAGCCAGTTTCAGGGCTTCATGGGCTAACTCCTGCCCGATGCCGGATACTTCGAAGAGAACTCGGCCCGGTTTTACAACGGCAACCCATCTGTCCACACTGCCTTTACCACCACCCATGCGAGTCTCTGCTGGCTTGGATGTGATCGGCTTGTCCGGAAAGACACGAATCCACACCTGACCACCTCGCCTGAAGTGGCGCGTGATAGCTCGGCGGGCAGCTTCTATCTGCCGCGCAGTAACCCAAGCGGTGGACGTAGCTTTGAGACCAAAGTCTCCAAAGTCCACTTGGTTTCCCGTCTGAGCATTGCCGCGGCGACGGCCTCTATGCATTTTCCGAAATTTGGTTCTCTTCGGTTGCAGCATCCTGAGATTCCTCCGAGGACTCTTCTTCTTGTCCTCCAACGGTAACTTCTATCAGTTTCATCTCCTCATCCTCCACCTCAATCTCCACTACCTTGGGTTCCGGCATGATGTCGCCCTTATAGATCCACACTTTTACTCCGATACGTCCCATGGCTGTGCGGGCTTCCGCCAAGCCATAATCTATATCGGCACGGAGAGTATGTAGAGGCACACGTCCCTGCATGACCTTCTCCCGACGTGCTATCTCAATACCACCCAACCTGCCTGAGCAGATGACCTTAATACCCTGTGCTCCTGCCTGAATTGCTCTGCCTACGGACTGATGCATAGCTCGGCGGAACGCAATCCTGCGCCCAAGTTGTTCAGCAATACTCGCTGCCACAAGCTGAGCATCCAACTCCGGCTGGCGGATCTCCTGCACGTTTAATCGAGCCCGTTTGTGAGATAATTCCTCGACAGTCCTTCTCACATCCTCCACTCTCTGACCTCCGCGACCAATCACTATACCCGGCCTTGCGGAGTGAATCGTAACCACTAATTCCTGAGCGCCTCTCTCCAACTCCACCTTGGATATACCAGCTTCTGGAAGGCGTGACATAATAGCTTGGCGTATCCGCAAGTCCTCTTGGAGCAAAGCACGGTACTGAGATGACTTCCCAGCGTACCACTTGGACTGCCAATCCTTGATGATACCCAGGCGAAATCCTATAGGATGAGTCTTCTGACCCATTAGGCACCCCCCTCTTCGTCAACCAATACCGTGATATGACTAGTACGCTTCAGAATTCGGCTAGCCCTACCCCTTGACCTTGCCCTAAATCTACGCAGGGTAACCCCGGGATCGGCGTGAATGGCGACTATCTTGAGGTCACTCTGAGACATCATGTTGTTGTTCTCTGCATTGCTGGCAGCAGATTTTACCACCTTGGCCACCTCTTTAGCAGCAGGCGTAAGCAAAAACCCTAATATCTTCAGGGCCTCTTCCACCTTCTGACCCCGAACGGTCTTTAGCACCCGACGCATCTTCTTCGGGGAAATACTTATGTTCTTGGCTACAGCTTTTACAGCCATTCTATGTTCCTTACCTTCTCACCTGGGTGGTCCGCTCTGACTTGGAGGAATGCCCTCTAAACGTCCTAGTTGCGGCAAACTCTCCCAACCGATGGCCTACCATGTTTTCCGTGAGGAAAATTGGCACATGCCTACGCCCGTCGTGCACGGCAATAGTTAAACCCAGCATATCCGGCATTATCATAGATGCCCTTGACCAAGTCTTGATTACAGCCTTGGCCCCGCTTCTCTGTAGGGCCTCGACCTTCTTCATCAGCTTGGGATGCACGTACGGCCCCTTTTTTATGGATCTAGACATCCCTTATTTCCTTTCCCGTCACGTATCTCATCTAGCTCCTGCGCCTTACGATCATGCTCATGCTCTTGCTCTTGCGCCGTGTCCTGTACCCAAGTGCAGGTTTACCCCAAGGAGTCTTGGGTCCCGGCATACCGATTCCTGAACGACCCTCACCACCACCGTGAGGATGGTCATTAGGGTTCATAGCAGATCCTCTTACTTCAGGTCTGCGGCCGATGTGCCGCTTCCTACCAGCCTTACCAAGTTTTTCGTTCTTGTGGTCAGGATTGCCAACCTGGCCTATGGTGGCCATGCATTCCGGATTAATTCTGCGTACCTCGCCGGATGGCATCCGCAACAGCACATGACTCTCTTCCCTAGCTAGGACCTGGGCAGCTGTACCGGCCCCTCTCACGAGTTGACCCCCTCTGCCGGGATGCATTTCCACGTTATGTACAGGGCTACCAGATGGTATGAGCTTCAGAGGCAGTGCGTTGCCAACAGTAATCTCAGCATCGGGGCCAGCCTCAATCTTCGCTCCTACCGTCAGTCCCTGGGGTGCCAGATTGTACCTCTTATCCCCATCTACATACTGGATAAGAGCAATACGAGCAGAACGGTTCGGGTCATACTCAATGGCAACCACTTTACCTGGAACCCCCAGGTTGTCCCTTTTGAAATCTATAATCCGCAGCCTGCGTTTATGGCCACCTCCACGGTGACGAACCGTCAATCTGCCCTGAGCATTCCTCCCGCCCTTCTTGCGCAGAGGAGCCAGCAGAGATTTCTCCGGCTTGCTTTTGGTAATCTCCTCAAAAGACGGAAGTACAACGGCCCGCCTACCTGGAGATGTTGGTTTTACTTTGCGTAGTGGCACCTAAGCTCCCTCAAATAACTGAATCTTGTCGCCGGACCGCAGACTCACTACGGCCTTCTTCCAAGAGGGCTGTTGGACTAATCTTCGTCCAAATCGCTTCCTCTTGCCCTTAACCATAAGTATATTAACACCGGTCACTTTGACGCTAAAGGACTCCTCCACCGACGTTTTCACCTGAACTTTGTTGGCGCGGGAGTCCACTTCAAAAGCATATTTATTGTTACCATCCTGTAGGATGGTGCTTTTTTCCGTAATCAGTGGCCTACGAAGAACCTCAAATACGTGCAGTGCCATCTCTTCATTCTCCCCTTTGGGTCGTGGCTTCTTCTTCTGCGCTGGTGTCCACCAAGGACCACAACTCCTCCGCACGTCGCACTGCATCAGCCGTCATGATAACACGGTCATGGTGTAGCAGATCCACGGGGTTTATCTGTGGAGCCGGTAGCGTTTTAACACGGCCAATATTGTGAGCAGCGCGGATTACATCGGCCTGTGGGCTGACTGTTACTATGAGAGTCGGAGTGGTTATTCCCAGACTTGACAGCACCTTGGTCATCTCTTTGGTCTTTGCCTCACCGAGCTGCAGCTCGTTCACTATCAACAACTTCTCTTCGCGGACTTTCTGAGAGAGCAGGCAGCGTATGGCCCCTCGGTTCATCTTTTTGGGAATGCGCTGTGAATAGTCTCGCGGGTGAGGTCCGAAGACTATGCCGCCGCCACGCCATTGTGGAGATCGGTTGCTGCCCTGGCGTGCCCTACCGGTGTGCTTCTGCTTCCATGGTTTTGCCCCTCCACCGGATACCATGCCGCGCGTTTTAGTAGAGGAGGTACCCTGACGGGCGTTCGCCATATGGGACATTGCCACTTGGTGAACCAACGCCTGGTTCATGGGCGCATCGAACAGGCTATCACTCACCTCAATGGTATCCACAGTCTCTCCAGAGGAATTCTTAATAGGAAGCTGCATTATCTACGCTCCCCCCGAGACTCTTTAATCACTAACATTCCGTTCTTGGCCCCAGGGACGGAACCTCTCACCAAAAGGAGATTACGTTCCGAGTCCACCTTTATCACTTGCAGGTTGACGGCAGTGACCCTTCGATCACCCATATGGCCTGCCATTGGAGTCCCCTTGTAAACCCTTCCGGGTGAAGTACCGGCGCCAATTGAACCGGGAGCCCTCGCTCTGTCAGACTGCCCATGCGTCTTTGGACCACCTGCAAAGTTGTGACGCTTCATACCGCCAGCGAATCCCTTACCCTTGGATATGCCGATTACATCCACCATATCTCCAGGCTGGAAAATCGAAGCATCTATCCTTTGACCTATCTGAGCATCTCCCAAATCATCCACTCTAAATTCCTTCAAATGCCGCATAAGAGCCAACCTTTTCAGATGCCCCGCTTCAGGCTCGTTGAGCTTCTTGGCCTCTTCATAGCCAAGCTGTATCGCCTGATAGCCATGCCTCTGCCTGGTTTTCACCTGTGTCACCACGCATGGCCCGACCTCAACGACACTAACAGGTTCCACCACGCCATCCTCCAAGAAGATGCGCGTCATGCCCTGTTTCCGTCCTAATATGCCTTTCATATATCTTCCTAAGCGACTAGCTTTTGATGGAAATGTCCACGCCCGCAGGCACACTGAGGCGCGTGAGAGAGTCAATGGTCTTGGAACTGGGATCCAGAATATCAATAAGACGCTTGTGAGAGCGCAATTCGAAATGCTCCCGTGAGTCCTTGTCTATGTGAGGAGAGCGTATGACGCAGAACCTCCTGATAGACGTTGGTAATGGCACGGGCCCTGCCACGCCAGCTCCTGTCCGTTCCGCAGCTTCTACTATCTGCGCTGCGGAAACATCCAGAATCTTGTGGTCAAATGCTCTTAGTACTATGCGGATCTTCTGTTGAGGCATGTCTTCTAACCTATACCTTTACCAATTCCTGGGCTACGCCCTGGGGAACTTCTTCGTAGTGATGGAACTCCATAGACTGACTAGCTCTTCCCTGCGTGAGCGAGCGAAGGATTGTGATGTATCCAAACGTTTCCGCCAATGGCACATACGCCCGCACCGTCTGCAAGTTATGCGCGGCTTCTATGTTACGAATGCGAGACCGGCGACCTCCTAGGTCGCCCAACACCTCTCCCAAGAACTCATCCGGGGTTAGTATCTCCATCTCCATCACTGGCTCTAGAAGCACGGCTTTGGCTTTCCTGACACCCTCTTTGACACCCATGGAGCCAGCCATCTTGAACGCCATCTCGGATGAGTCAACGGGATGATAGCTGCCATCCACCAGAGATATCTTTGTGTCTATCACGGGATAACCGGCCAGTACGCCGGTCTCAAGGGCTTCCCGCACTCCTTTTTCAACGTGAGGGATGAACTCTTTGGGAATTGCCGCTCCACGAATCTTGTTCTCAAACTGGATCCCACCGTTTCTCTCCAGAGGCTCAAGCTCCAGCCAAACGTGCCCAAATTGTCCGTGGCCGCCAGTCTGGCGTATGAACCTGCCCTCCGCCCTAGCGTGCTCGGTGATTGTCTCTCGGTAAGATACCCTCGGACGGCCTATATTGGCCGCCACCTGAAATTCGCTTCTCAGCCTCTCCACCAGCACCTCAAGATGCAACTCCCCCATACCAGCCATTATGGTCTGTCCGGTCTCATCATCAACCTTGACCGTGAAGGTAGGATCTTCCTCTGACAGCTTGATCAGGGAGTCTATGAGCTTCTCCTGATCCATTTTTGTCTTTGGCTCAATCGCCACGGACACCACAGGCTCCGGGAAGCTAATTGACTCTAGAATCACAGGGGCGCCCTCACTGCAAATGGTGTCGCCAGTAAAGGTGCTCTTCAAGCCCACGGCCGCAGCGATGTTCCCCGCGGAGATGACATCTGTCTCTTCTCTGCGATTGGCGTGCATGGTAAGTGCCCTGCCCATGCGTTCACGGGTCCCCTTGGTTGAATTGTACACAGGAGTGCCAGCCCTCATCTGACCCGAATACACCCTGAGATATACCAAGCGCCCTACGTGAGGGTCAGTCATGACTTTAAAGGCCAGAGCGGAGAATGGAGCATCCTCATCAGGCTTCATAAACACTTCCTCACCAGTCTTGGGTCGAATCCCGCTTACTGGAGGCACGTCCAACGGGGAGGGAAGGTATGCGCATACTGCATCCAACATGGCTTGAACACCCTTATTCTTGAGAGCGCTGCCACACAGCACCGGAACAATTGAGTTCTTTATAGTGGCTGCTCTGAGAGCTAGCACTATCTCCTCTTTGGAGATTGGCTGCTCTTCCAGGTATTTGGACATCAAAGCGTCGTCGGTTTCTGCTACTTTTTCTACCAACTGTTCCCTGTAGCTACGAACGCTCTCTAGCATTTCTTGAGGGATGGGTTCTTCCACGGGAGTGAAGTTATCGTTGTCCGAGAATATCATCGCCTTCTCTTCCAACAAGTCTATTACACCTTTAAAGGCGTCTTCCTCCCCTATGGGAATCTGTAGCGGCACAGGGTTTGAACTAAATCTATCGGCGATCATATCTACGGTACGTTGAAAGTTAGCTCCAACCCTGTCCATCTTATTTATAAAACAAACACGAGGCACCTGATATCTGTCGGCCTGCCTCCACACCGTCTCCGACTGCGGTTGGACCCCAGCCACAGCGTCAAATACAACCACTCCACCGTCCAGAACACGAAGGCTCCTCTCCACCTCTGCCGTGAAGTCCACGTGGCCAGGCGTATCTATGATGTTGATGTGAAAACCATTCCACTCACAGGTAGTGGCTGCGGCGGTAATGGTAATGCCTCGCTCTTTTTCCTGAGCCATCCAGTCCATGACCGCGGTGCCATCATGAACTTCACCTATCTTGTAGGTACGCCCAGTAAAGAACAATACCCGTTCAGTAACGGTAGTTTTTCCAGCATCTATATGAGCAATAAAGCCTATATTACGTATTCGATCCACGGGAAACCTCTCAAGCCTAATTCAGGGGGATTTAGCTATCGATATGTGTGAGGAACATTACCACCGATAATGCACGAAGGCCCTGTTGGCCTCGGCCATGCGGTGGATTTCCTCTCTTCTTCTCACTGCTGCGCCCTGCCCTTTAGAAGCTTCCTGGAGCTCCAAGGCAAGTTTCTCCGCCATGGGGCGTCCGGTCCTAGCACGGCTAGCCACGAGAAGCCAACGCATGGCCAAGGATAGCTGCCTATTGCTTCTTACCTCAATGGGAACCTGATATGTGGCACCGCCGACCCGCCGTGGCTTCACTTCTAGCTGGGGCGTCGCGTTCCTTAGTGCCTGATTGAAGGTCTCCAGAGGGTCACGGGAGTTTTCCTTCTCCAGTATATCTAATGCCTCATAAACTATTCGCTGGGCGGTAGATTTCTTTCCACCCTTCATTACCCTATTGATAAAACCACCCACGTACACACTGTTGTACTTTGGATCCGGCAATATTTCTCGTTTTGTAGCGCGGTTGCGACGAGCCATTATTCTACCTACCTGGTCTACCTGGCGTTGTTACTTGCTTGGTCCCATATTTACTCCGCCCCCGCCTCCGGTCTACCACCCCGGTGCAGTCCAAAGCACCTCTGACAATGTGATACCTGACTCCAGGAAGGTCCTTGACTCTTCCTCCACGTATGAGCACAACAGAGTGTTCCTGAAGAGTGTGACCTTCCCCGGGAATGTAGGCCGTCACTTCCATCCCATTGGCCAAACGTACCCTAGCCACCTTCCTCAAAGCCGAGTTCGGCTTCTTTGGAGTCACGGTACGCACCTGGACACAGACACCCCGCTTTTGAGGGGAGCCTCCTGTCCGTTTCACCTGATTCTTCAAAGAGTTAAAGCCATATCGCAGAGCCGGGGCCTTGTTCTTCTTGACCACCTTGACTCTTGGCTTCCTCACCAACTGGTTCACTGTAGGCATATTTGAATGCTCCTTAGTCCCAACAAGCAAAGCCCACTTATCGGCTTCGCGTGCCAAATAGTAAATCTATATCCCTTGAACCGTTTTGTCAACCTTTATTTCTAGGGAAATGCATATGGATTGCAATAGGCACATAAAGTATAATGACCGCCATGACCAACGAGCCAGGAATCGAGATTTTAAACTATCCTGTCTGGTGTTAAGAGGAAAAGCCACAGTCTCCGATGAATTGCTCTTGTATACATCGGTACATTCCTCGCCTTTCTTCTCGCCTAAAGTATCGAGCCGACCCATGGTAACCCAACTCATATACTAGCATATCCACCTCTGTGATGGGTTCGTACAGTATAACGGGGGCGTATGGTGGCTCTCTGCGGTCCACGCACAGTGAGGCGTATGGGCACCATTGAATGTTGCGCCACTTGGCTGAAGAACGGCTAGTGAACATATACGCCGCTCCATCCTCATAAGTATACCAGATTGGAGGCAGATAAGGTTTCCCAGCCCTAATTTGTGGCTCACTGGACTTCAACAATGGTCTGATTAAGAAAGATCTCAGCCTTTGGTTCTATAGTCAGGCATATATCACTCCCCTGTACAAATTTATGCCAGCAAGGTTTAAGGGCTTGAAGCCATTCATAGTTCCTCAATTGTATATAATAGACAATCTTCTTGTGATAGCCTAGATTCGCCACAGATTGCAAGGTGATTTTGAATCTGGAGTGCCCCTTTCACGATGAACAAAATATTCTACGGATGGTACATAGTAGCCGCCAGTGTCGGCATGAACTTCTACTTAACTATGGCATTCGGTCTTGGCTTCAACGTATTCTTCCTCCCAATCCTCCGTGAGTTTGGCTGGACTCGGGCACTAACCTCAGGGGCTTTTTCCTTACGGGCAGTTGAATCAGGATTACTGGCTCCTATTATTGGATTCTTGGTAGACCGTTGGGGTCCTCGAGTCGTCATACTATGGGGGGTAATTCTGGGGGGAGCAGGCATGATCATGCTGGGATTCATCAACTCCCTGTTCACATTCTACGCGGCCTTCCTCCTTGCCTCACTGGGAATGACCGGCGCTGGTCACGGCGTTTCGTGGGTGGCCGCCGTCGCACACTGGTTCCACAGGATGCGAGGTCGTGCCCTTGGCCTTGCGATGCTCGGCCCTGTGGTTGGTGGGCCGTTCGTAGTTGTTGTGGCCATACTAGAGGGAATGATAGGTTGGCGGGTGGCCACAATAGTTCTGGGGCTCGGACTGTGGGCAGTGGGCATTCCACTGGCCCTAATAGCACGTCCACGACCAGAACCATACGGATACCTCCCGGACGGCGACACGCTAGATGAAGTATCCTCACGCGAATCGAAGCTCAAAACCTCGGTACCAGAGGAGTACTCCGGCGGGTTTACAGTTGCTCAAGCGGTACGAACACAAGAGTTTTGGGTGATTTCCTCTCTGTTTGCAGCCATGTTTGTAGGCATAAGTGGCTTGATGGTGCACCTCATCCCAATGCTGGAGGACCAGAATTACAGCTCCGCTCAAGCCGCAAGCCTTCTGGGGCTGATGTTCTTCCTCAGCGGTATAGGCCGCATCGCCTCCGGGTCATTGGCAGACATGATAGATTACAGAATTGTCCTAGGCGGCCTCATAGGGTTTCAGATGGTGGGACTTCTTATTCTGGTTTTGGTAGGCCCTGGGCAATTCTGGCTGGCCACAATCTTCGCACTGGTCTTCGGAATTGGCTTTGGAGGCACCATACCACTGAGACCGTTCCTGATTATGGAAATATTTGGTGCGCGGGCATTTGGCGCACTCCAGGGTCTGGTACAAGTCGGAGCAATAGGAGCGGGCGTAGTAGGGCCGGTGTTTTACGGCTGGATATTCGACACCAAAGGCTCCTACGACATAGCTATCTACGCAACACTAGCAACAATACTAATTACCATCCCGCTCACATATATGCTCAAGAAAAACCACGGAGCCGCCGTCACCACAGCCTAATGCCACTGATCACCCCGTAGGTAACATGGATTTACGGGTAGTATCCCGTAGGTTGACAGTCTAATATATAGCGTTAACCGGCGATGTGCATAATGCCGCTCTCGTTAGAAAAGCACGTCGAGTTAGGATGGTTCAAACATGCAAAGATACATGATACAAGCACCTCGTACACCTACGGAACATGCCTGAAACAACATGTTTGAAGAGTTCCTGCGTGCAGGAGTACATTTTTCACCAATGCTGAGTGGGGCTACAACGACGGGTACCACAGCATGGCTTATTTAGAAGCCGAGAACGATGCCGAGGCACGGCCACTGAAGCCACCATCCATCCGCACAGCTCTGGTGTACAGGCCACTCCGGAGAAGATTTAAAGAGATGCACCAGCCTACAAACTACGCGAAGTGTGTGTGCTCAAGCTACCCACACTTCCATTACAAAGCGTCTATTATTCCGGGACGGATATCTGGGCGGAAATCCTGGCCACATCTCCTACAATACGCGTGATGTGGCCCTCTCCGCTCAAGTCTTCGGATAGCAGAACATCCCCCGGCCCAAACCTGCGCTTGGTTCCATCGCCCAGTTCAATCTCCGCCTGGCCTTGTAGCGTGACGACATATTGTCGCCGTGGAGCAGGGTGCATGTCAATGACAAAGCCGGGTGGCTGGTACACAAACTGTATGGCCTGAGCCGCCTTAACGTCGGTGCGCTGTGCTTCTTGAATCGGGTTAAACAGAAGTTCCGCTTCCGCAAAATGTGTCCGTCCGTCTTCCCCTGTATACATTCTGACCGATTGCATAAGACATCTCCTGAATGTAGTTTTGCTCTGGAATCTCTGGCCTGACACTAGGCCATGCAGACAATCATTCCTATGGTAGTTTGATTTCCGTCAAATATCTATGTGTCACATTCTCTGCCTTTAGTTTTTGGTGAACCAGTCAACCTACACATATCATAGTCGCACTTAATACTTTATGTTAACTACCTGCTAGCGTGCATTAAATAGCCAGCGTTACCTTCACCCCTGGTCCGTCAGTTGCCCCCTAATCAGCCTGCGTGTTTAAAACCAGCGTCCCTCATAGTCAATGGGTCACCAGGTTTGAGAACGCCGACTCCCACAATTTCACCAACGAAGATCACAGAATCGCCCGATTCCACCTCGCCATTCACGCGGCATTCAACGTATGCAAGGGCATCGTCAAGGAGTGGTGAACCAGTGATGTCCGTACTCCAAGGAACTCCCTGAAACTTGTCGGGTTTGTTAGCAAATCTCCTGCCAAGTTGCCCTGCCAGTCCACCGTGGTCTGAACCATACACATTTACAGCAAACACTCCGCTCTGCCGCAGAAGTGAGATAGTCCTACTTACCTTTTCCACTGATATCGCTAGAAGAGGAGGTTCAAAGGAGCTCTGTGTTACCCAATTAACAGTGGCAGCATGACCGTTCGGCAGGTCAGGAACTGTCAGAGCGTAGAGCCCATATGTGAACATTCGCAGAACAGTTTTCTTGACTTCAGCATCGAGCATACCAAGAGCCTCTCATAGCCTGTGCATGCGGTACACAAGCTGCGTCAATAATATTCGCTCCATTCTACATCGACGACGCTCAAAGATGAAGTCGGACGACCCACTCGCTACTGGCAACTGTGAAGTTATTCACACTATGGTGCAATGTAATAAACTCTGGTGGCGTATGACAGGTCAGAGTAGTGGTTCATCAGGGAGAGGCTTGACAACCGACAGCGGATTATCGAGTGGAGTTACGCCGCTTCAGTGATGGTAGGTGTTAAAGAGGAAACTGCCCTTAGACGGCCGTGCTACGAGTTGGTCCAAGGCAACGATTCATTCGGCAAAGCAGTTTGTCTCCCCAACTGTCATGCGCTCAAAGCATTGCACACGATTTGGCTGCTCTGGCAACTCTCGCATCGTCTTTGTCACCTGACAGCCTGGACCGCAGCATAGAACAGTCCCTGGAATAGCCAGTCCCAAACATGGAAGCCGCGGAACTTTCCTTGTGGAACCAACGGGGACAGACATGCTCCTGACCGCCTATCGAGGGCCACAATCAGCGGCCAGATGGGTAGCGACTTACGTGGCTGGTACGGAAGGAGTCTCGTTGTGGCTCCAGTTTGCGACCCTTTTGGGCGCCTTTTATTTTGTAGTTTTTGTAGTTGTAGTAGAGATAGCGATGGATCTGGTTTTCGTGTGGATGGGAACCCGGTTGCTGCGCCGTCCAAGCTCGCCGGCGCCATGGTCGTTGTTCAAATATTCGGGCGTCTACCTGAGTCTGCTATTTGTAGCGGTGATGATAGACAGTATTCTGAAGTAGAGCACACACATCCCATCTCTCTGGTATGCCTCAATTACTAACAAGCACTATTCAAAGTCCTCGGGATGAAACCGCCCAACGGCATTCCACTGTCCAGCTCTATCGAGGGTCTCTATGTCAATCCACATTAGTTGCGCCCCATACCTAGTCTTTGCAGCCCGCATCACCTCATTGGCCCGTGTATAACCCTCTTTCAGGCTATCGATTATCTCGTCCATGGGACTCACAATCGAAGTCTCCAGAGTTGTGGTAGACCTAAAGTATGCCAGGTACCGGCACAGCCAGTCCTCCTCTGCATAAACCATGGTTACTCCATATAAAACAGTATCTGTGCCAATATACACGTTAGCCGCATGGAAGCCCAATTCCACAGCATTGTTAGAGTAAAAATGGCCCGTGGCTATTTTGGGATCGAAAGGCATAACTTGGGCACTGAAGTCTGAAAGCAGTCGTTGAGCGATGTGCAATAGAAACAACGACCGCCTTGCCAACTGTGGGATATGGTCGGGGTGGGGAGATTTGAACTCCCGACCTCCTGGTCCCAAACCAGGCGCGCTGCCCCTGCGCTACACCCCGGCATCCTCATCATAGGTTAGGTAAGAGAGAGGGTCAAGTTCCCACGCACAAACCTATCAATACTGCCATCGCTGGCTTCCATACCATACAACACTCAGGCATTATACAATTAAGACCTCTATGTCAACCTACGAGAATACGGTACACAGCTTCACCATTCGCTGGAAGAGCCATAACTCTGGCCATGGTTGAGGAACACGGCCATCAGGCAATCTCAACCAGTTGTCTGACCCCAACTGGTTGCAAGCCCTCGGATGCGTTATAAGCTAACTCACACACACAGGGTTACCACAGACGTCCGTGGTGAGCTTCAAGAGGGGCTAAGGGGCATGGAAAAGAGTCCTAGCTCTACGTGGCCAGAGTCAAGGGCAAAACATCCCTCAAGGCACCGAGCGAGATAGAATCTTCGATCAATAAGGTTGGCGAAAACCTATCGCATCTCGTATATGCCAGCCGCATGACAGCCAAGGTAGACACCTCCACTTTGCAGGATGGCTATCAACTCTATCACCATTCTTTCTTCTTCACACCGCAGCGAGATCGGGCCGTGGTACAACAGGCCATTAATGAAACCAACAGGTATCCCAGAAGGTATCACTGGCTTAGTTAGAGAGTGTGTCAGACATGGTGTGTGAGACACACGCGGCCATAATCTCTCAGGCAAAGGGGGCTATCCTGAACCTAGTGACCGTCGAAAGCGTCAAGGCCAGTTCTACCGTGGCACAAATAGCCGAGGAAGAGAGGGCTGAATCCATCATGCAGAGCATGGGCCGCCTGAAATCGGTGGGCCTAGATGGTATCAAACCAAGCCGAATATCCAAGATACTACTCCCCACCTAATGAGCGCAAATCAGCTAATTTTGAGGGACTTCTAGCACTTGAGGGAGTATGGCAAAAAACGGTACTCACACTGAGACTAGTAGCCGAACTGGTGTATGGCATTCCATCAAACACAATTGAGCCGGCAATTTACACCTCCGCCCACGGAAGCAAGGACGGTTATCCATATCCCGTGGATCGAAAAACGTACGACGGAACTGTGGAGTTCATGCCAGGCGCTCTGAAACGCGCCAAGATCGGTGACAGCGAACGATTGCAAGCCATAAAACGTCTGCCAAAGTGGATCAGCAAGTAATTCTAACACAGCCTTTTCTGATAACGTCTTTACCTCTGTTGTATAATCTCTACTCAAACGGAGACTTAGTTAAAAGTTTTCTATGATATATTAAGATTAATGTAATTATCCTCAAGCTTTTGCAAGGCACCACATGACTGTCACAGTTAGCTACTGAAGGAGAGGAGGCGGAGAAAAATAAATGGGGGTAAAGTGGTGGTATCGGCTTGCTGGTGCCCTGATCGCAGGGTTGGTTGGATGGAGCGCAGGAACACTTGTAAGCGGCACCAGCAATAATCCTGATTTTATTCCCTGGGGTCCTGGAGGTCTGATCCTTGGTGTGGCCTTCGGATCAATTCTTACTTCTTATCTGATTCTTCCCCTTATGACCAGACTCCGTAGGGCATTTGCAGACATAACCTTCAGTGCATTGGTGTCAGCCACTGTGGGGCTGATAGTTGGGCTCACCGTGGCGGCTTTGCTATCGGTAGCTTTTGCCAGATTACCAGGATGGCCCGGAGTGGCAGTGCCAATTGCTCTAAGCACCATACTAGGGTCTCTTGGCCTTGTGATAATGGTCTCGCAGCAGAAAGAGCTTTACCAGCTATTACCGGAACACTCCAGACGCGACGCATTCTCCGGCAGAATCAACCCAACCGGACGTGTCTTGATGGACACCAGCGCAATCATAGATGGAAGGATCGCCGACATAAGCAAGACAGGCTTTGTTCATGGAACCATGGTAATTCCCAGGTTCATCCTTGACGAACTAAGACATGTCGCTGACTCCAATGATGCCATCAGGCGCAACCGCGGACGTCGTGGCCTTGAAATGCTGAACAAGCTACGCAAGGAAGCCGAGGTGCCTATTCAAATCCTGGATGTGGACGCCCATGATGACTCAGAAGTAGATGCTAAGCTGGTAAAGCTGGCCAAGAGCCTGAAGGCTCAGATTCTAACAACAGACTTTAACCTGAACCGCGTCGCCGAGCTTCAGGGCATAGGGGTGCTCAACATCAACGAGCTTGCCAACGCCCTAAAGCCGGTTGTGCTTCCGGGTGAGGAAATGGTAGTGCGTATCATTCAGGAGGGCAAAGAATTTGGCCAAGGCGTAGGTTTCCTTGATGACGGCACAATGGTGGTTGTGGAAGGCGGTAAAAGACACCTCAACTCCCACCTAGAAGTCTCGATTACACGGGTACTCCAGACATCCGCAGGTCGCATCATATTCGCTCAGCCTCAGGAGAACTAGGTGGTAACTCATATGGATACTCCTCCTGCCGGATATAGCACCAATTCTCGCATAGGAGTGGTGATTGTCGCAGCAGGCCTAAGTCAGCGCATGGTCACCGTAGACAAGGTCTTTGAACCCATCCTCGGCAGGCCACTGATAGCCCACACCGTTTCAGTCTTCGAAGAATCTACTCTAGTGGATGAGATTATCCTGGTTCTTGGTAAGCACAACATCGAGAAGGGACGAGCCCTAGCATCCCAGGAAGGGTGGGTGAAGCTGAAACACGTCTGCACCGGTGGCCAACGCCGCCAGGACTCAGTGAAGGCAGGTCTGCAACACCTCTCGCATTGCGAGTGGGTAATGGTACACGATGGGGCAAGACCCTGCGTTACCAGGGAGGTGATTGAGTTGGGGTTGGAGAACGTAATGGAGACTGGAGCCGCCGTCCCAACCGTCGCCGTGAACGACACTGTTAAGAAGGTGAAAGAGGGTTTAGTTCTGGAGACCCTGCAGAGAGAGGGCTTATTGGCCGTGCAGACACCACAGGTATTTCATTACAAAATACTTCAGGAAGCGTACCAGCATGACCTTGATGGGGTAACTGATGACGCTTCTTTGGTTGAGAGACTGGGGCACCCGGTAAGCACATTCACTGGATCTGTGGAAAACATTAAGGTAACCACACAGGCGGACCTGCATCTGGCTGAGGTTATTCTCAAAAATAGGAGCAAGCCTGAGAACCTACCCTAGAAGTAGGGGGATTATGATATTCCTTTGCACTGGAGTTTATTATGTCCGTTCGCACCGGCATAGGATATGATGCCCACAGACTGGAGGATGGCCGTCCTCTATGGCTTGGCGGCGTCAGGATAGACTTTGAGGCTGGGCTGGCAGGACATAGCGATGGCGATGCTCTGCTTCACGCACTGGTAGATGCCTTGCTGGGGGCCGCCGGCCTTAGCGACATAGGAGCGCACTTCCCTTCCTCCGACCTTCAGTACCGGGGTGCATCCAGCATGCGATTTCTGCAACATGCTGCCGGGCTTCTGGAGCAACAAGGATGGCATATAACAGACCTCGATGCTACAATAATCGCCGAGCGCCCCAGATTAGCCCCGTTTTCAGAAAATATGCGCCAAGTAATTGCCGAATCTCTGGGTCTGCACCAATCGCAGGTGAACGTCAAAAGCACAACCTCCGATGGTATGGGCTTTACTGGCAGCGGTGATGGAATAGCAGCCATGGCAATTGCCACTATAGAGGACAACGTATGAAACTGTACGACACGCTTTCCGGTGAGAAGCAGGAATTCACCCCACTGGGAGACCAGGTTGCCATATATGTGTGTGGCCCAAACCTGTATGGCCCGTGTCACATAGGCCATGCCCTATCGTACGTATTCTTCGACGTACTTCGCCGATACCTGGAATACCAGGGGCACCGTGTTCACCATGTCCAAAACTTCACGGACATTGAGGACCGCATTATTGAGGTGGCGCAAAGGGGCGGGACCAGCATAGGCGAACTGGCAAATCACTATATCGAACGGTTCCTCCATGAGATAGACGAGCTTGGAGTGCAACGTGCCCACGATTATCCCCGGGCTACGGAATACATAGACCGAATGATAGAGATTATCCAGGACCTCATAGCAAAGAATAACGCCTACGTAGTGGATGGCGATGTCTACTTCAGGGTGCGTAATTTCAAGGACTATGGGCATCTCTCCAGACGTCCGATAGAGGATATGAGGGCCGGCTCCCGTATAGAGATTGACCCGCGCAAGGAAGACCCAATGGACTTTGCCCTATGGAAGTCATCCAAAGAGGGAGAGCCAGCTTGGCCAACTCCCTGGGGTCTGGGACGTCCGGGCTGGCACATAGAGTGTACGGCCATGTCCATGAGCCTTCTGGGAAATCAGATAGACATTCACGGTGGTGGCCAGGACGTCATCTTCCCACACCATGAGAATGAGATCGCACAGTCTGAGGTCTACACCGGGGATTCGCCATTCGTACGCTTCTGGGTACACAACGGCCTGCTGCGGCTCCCAGATGATGACAGCGAAAAGATGACACGTCACACAGGCAACTTTATCAGTTGCCGTGATGCCCTTGATGCTCATAGCGCTGACACGCTCCGAATGTACTTCTTTTCGTCCCACTACAGAAGCCCTCTCATGTATACTGAGGAGGGAATATCCTCTGCCTCCCGCGCGCTGGAGCGGTTGCTCAATGCGTTGAGAAGCAACACCGATGAGGATGACGACGAAGGGCAGCTAAACGTAGAGACCTATCACAACCGCTTCATCGCCTCCATGGATGACGACTTAAACACCCCCCAGGCCCTAGCCGCCATGTTTGACCTCGCACATGAGATCAATCGTCAAAAGGAGACAGGTACGGCCGTAGGTGGGGCTCAGCGAGCTTTGCGTGAGATGGCATCGGTCCTCGGACTGTCCATGAATGAACAGTCCGGTTCAGACCACAAGGATGCCTATCCGTTCATATGCCTTCTTGTGGAAACCCGCACCCAGCTTCGGGCCGAACGCAACTTCCAGATGGGCGACTCCATACGCAATCAACTGGAAGAGCTGGGCGTGATCCTAGAGGACTCCGCCGATGGCACTAAGTGGAGATTCAAGGGCCTAGGCTGACCGTCATAACCAGCATCAGTCCCAATTATCATCTGGGTCTGACACACGACAAAGGAACACACAGTGATTGCACTGTCAGCTTTGGAAACTCTGAAAAGCATCGTGGGGCCCGAAGACGTATTCCTGGATGAGTCCTCCCTTGAGGCATACTCCTCGGATGCCTTTGGGCGCTGGAGGAGTGGACAGCCAGGCGTGTCTACACCGCTGGTGTATGCCGCGGTACGACCCTCTTCCACCATCGAGGTAGCGCAAATAGTCAAGCTGGCTTACGAAGAACGGATACCGCTGGTGCCTTACGGTGGAGGCACAGGAATAATGGGGGCCATCACGCCGCTCCAGGGCGGCATCGCCATAGACCTGAAGAAGATGAATGGTATTGTAGATGTGAATTCCCAGGACAGAACAGCAACCGTGGAGGCAGGCACCGTTCTGGCTGACCTTAACACTACACTCAACAAAGAAGGGCTGATGCTGGGTCACGACCCGTACAGCGTACCCATAGCAACCGTTGGAGGCGCTATATCCACCAATGGCGTTGGATACAGGGCAGCCAAGTACGGTTCCATGGGAGACCAGGTGCTTGGACTGGAGATTGTGCTGCCAAACGGGGATATCGTACAGACCAGGGCAGTGCCAAAGACCTCGGCTGGGCCATCCCTCCACTCTCTTTTCATCGGAGCCGAGGGAGTCTTTGGCATCATAACTCAAGCCACCCTCAGAGTCTTCCGTCTGCCGGAATCACGCCTGTTCAAGACCATCGCCTTTCCCAGCTTTGAGGACGGCTTCAACGCCATGATGGAGATGTTCTCACTTGGCCTAAAGCCAGCCCTAATAGACCTAACAGAAGAACCCTCCGACACTAAAGGTCTCATTTCGGACGACTCACCTATCTCGTATAAAATATGGATGTACCTGATGTTTGAGGGATATGCAGAGGAGGTAGAGGCACAGATTACAAGGACATTGGCGGTCTGCGACGCTTCCAATGGGGAAGACATAGGCCCTGCCGCAACCCAGCAGTACTGGAACACCCGCCACGATTCAGCGTACCGATACAAGGAACGGTACATAGACAAGCCTGTGAAAGATTGGCCCCACCAAGACTGGCCAAGAACAACCGCATACCCGCACGTTGCCATCCCAGCCTCACAAGTGTTGGAGTATCGCCGCCACTGTCAAGAGATAGCCTCGCGTAGCGGCCTGCAGGTGCGGGAGTATGCCCTGTGGACTCACCCCGAGCTGTTTTCCGTAATCCTGGTTGACATAGCCCTGAAGGGCGTCCATCTGGACGAGGCCGTAAACCAAATCGTCACTCTTGCCCAGGACATGGGCGGCTCTATGGAGTACGTGCACGGTGTCGGAGTGAAGTTGGCACATCTGATGCCAAGAGAACTTGGGGCTGGTATGGATGTGTTGCGTGGCATCAAAACGGCCCTTGACCCCCGCGACATAATGAACCCAGGCAATCTGGGGTTGTAGAAAGTCTCAGGCCGAGGACAAAAACTCCACTACCACCTCGTTTCCCATCTGAGCATTCAACTCCTGAGCTGCGCTGCCGTCCTTTACAGAAATCTCCAAATTACCGTGGCTTCCGACAATGGCAAGCAGACCATAGCTTTCAGCGTAAGACCGGCTCACACCTTGTATACTACGACCCTTTATCAGCACTCCTACATTGTTTTGAGACAGGGCATTTCCTTCTATAGTGGTTATCAGGTTACCAAACCCATCGATTTGAACGACGTGGCCCATGAGAGTATCCCCATTCCGTTGCATATGAGGAATGCACAGACACACTAGGGACTCCAATGGCTCTCCCACTTCCTCAGGCACAGTACCCATGGACATGTGCGCAGCCACTGATGCAAATATATCCCGGCCATGAAAGGTATCGCTGATAGGGTCGCACCACAGGTCAGGATTGGACAGACCGTAAGCAAGGCAATCCAATGGTACAGGTACATCCATCAGATCCAGAAATGTTGCACTCCTAGCAACAGCACGGTATTCCTGGCTATCCCTCAGCGCGTAGGTAAGGAGTCCATTGTCCGGAGCCAAAAATAGGGCGCCGGGCGTAACCAGTAACACGGCTCGGCGTGACGTCCCCACGCCAGGGTCAACCACAGCTACGTGCACAGTGTCCTTGGGAAAGGAATGGCGCACAGAACCCAGTACAAAGGCACCCTGAGCCACGTCCTGAGGTTCGATGTGGTGGGAAACATCCACAATAACCACCCCTGGGTTGAGTTGCAGAATGACACCCTTCATCTCTGCAACATAGGAGTCGCTAGTTCCAAAATCCGTGGTAAGGGTTATCAAAGAGTCACCCTGAATATACCTCTAGGTATGCACGGAAAGTTCTAGAACAACCAGGAAGGTTGTATGGCGCTAAATATGGCCAGGAGCGTGAATACCACCGCCAGCGCTATCGTTAACTGGAACAGAGTTTTCTCAACGCCCCGTCTGGTACGAAACGAGGCCTGACCCGAACCGAAGAAACCAGATCCCTGCCCTCTAATCTGGATCAAGATGAGGGACACAAGTAGAATGGAAACCAGAATCTGAGCTGCCTGAAAAAAGGAGTCCATTATCCACTTACCTTTGTGCCAAGATTTTCCAGAAGAATCTTATTTATCATTGCTGGATTAGCCCTACCCCTGGTCTCTTTCATGACCTGCCCAACCAGGAATTTAATGGCTGTCTCCTTACCTCCAAGGAAATCTTGAACTGCTTGTGGGTTCTCATGAATAACTCCTGCCACGGCCGTGTCCAAAAGGCCCGTGTCGCTTATCTGTGTCAGACCCTGCTCCTCAGCTATTATCATAGCTCCCTTTCCAGACTTGAACATTTCCTCAAATACCATCTTGGCCGCGGGGCCGTTAATTGTCCCCGCTTCAATCAAATTGGTGAACTCCATCAGGCTTTGTGGAGTAATCTTTGAGTCCTCAAGCTCCACGCCGGAGGCATTTAGAAGGCCGGTCATGTCGCCCAGCATCCAGTTGGCGATTACCTTGGCTTTAGCAGTTGCACCGCTGAGTGTAATTTCACCGGCATTGAGCCCATTTTCAAAAAAGTCAGCGGTGGCCTTGGAGGCGGTGAGCTGACTAGCGTCATACAGTGGAAGACCGTACTGGCTGACAAACCTGTCCCTCCTCGACCCCGGTAGCTCCGGGAGACGCTCTCTGACATCATCCACCCACGCCCTGCTTATGGAGAGAGGGGGTAGGTCAGGCTCGGGAAAGTAGCGGTAGTCGTGGGCGAACTCCTTAGTACGTTGCGAGACCGTAACACCACGTTCCTCAACCCAACCGCGGGTCTCCTGCACCACTCTGCCGCCTTCATCAACAACTTTAATCTGTCTCTCAATCTCGTGTTCAAGGGCCCGGTAGACCGCCCGAAAGCTGTTCATATTCTTTATTTCAGTCCTGGTAAAGTACTCGGTACTGCCCACGGGCCGGATACTGATGTTAGCGTCACACCGGAAGCTGCCGTCCTCCATGTTCCCTGTGGAAACACCAAGATACTGAAGAATTGCCCTCAGGTTCAGGAGGTACTGTCGGGCTTCCTCCGGGGACCTCATGTCTGGTTCACTCACAGTCTCCATGAGCGCTATCCCCGCGCGGTTCACATCCACAAGGCTGTAACCCTCTCCCTGAGCATCCTGAAGATGTTGGAGCTTGGCGACGTCTTCCTCCAGGTGCACCCTGGTAATCCCCACGTTTTTCTGCTCTCCGTTCACATCTATGCTCAGCCAGCCTCCAACAGCGATGGGCCGATCGTATTGAGATATCTGATAGCCCTTCATAAGGTCGGGGTAGGGATAGTTTTTGCGATGAAATTGAGTGTTATCGGATATCGTGGAGTTCAGCGCAAGGCCAGTCATTATGACGTACTCCACGGCCCGCTGGTTCATTACGGGGAGTACGCCAGGCATGGCAAGACAAACGGGGCAAACAACCGTATTGGGAGAACCCTGTATGTAGTCGGCAGGGCAAGAGCAGAACATCTTACTCTTAGTAAGTAGTTGCGCATGAACCTCTAGCCCTATAACAGTCTCGTATTTCTTTGCTTCCGCCATAACCTGGAATCTTCCTCAAATTCTAGTCCAGCGGCTAGTATAGCAAAGCTAAAATATGGTAGCAAGGAAAGACCTCGTAGTGATGCCTGTTACTGATAGAACCGGCTCTCCCTAAACAAGGCCTGTTATATCTCGTCCCAGGCACTCCCCCCAAGTAGAGGCACAAAGCAGCTCGAACCCAGATTGCTTATGGAATACCCATCGTGGATCCTGGTTACTTTCACCAGGCACTGCTCCTATTAAGACCCATCAGGGATTGCCAGTCAGTGTTTCACAGGCCAGAAAGGCCAGCAGAATCCAACGGAGGCGTACGTTTGATGTTGACGTATTCACCTATGAAAATACTGATGGCTTTAGCGTTTTATCCAGCGCTTCAACCTCACCAACAAGCCCTCTTCCCCCAAATATGAAGATTGCTGTTCAATCAACCTCCCCCTCCAACGCTTTTCGGATCCTTGATTGGGCCGTGCAAAGAAGATGGCGTATATCAGGATAAACATGATAAGCCCCAACCAGATAAAGGGGCCCACAAATCCTGGGAATACGGCACTAACGAAAATCGCGGACAATAGCAGGATAATGCCAATCGCCATAAACCGTCCAGGACTCAGGTAAACGCGGTTTCCAATACCCCTGGCAAAGCTGGCAAACGGAGACGAAAGAGAATTTCTACTGGGTTTCTCAGACTCCTGAACAGGAGTAGATTCTCCTACCTGTTGGAGAATTTCCTCTATCTCGCGCTGATATCGCTCAGACATCACACCCCATGCCTCCCGTGGTGATGATATTATATCCGTTTCTTGACACTAGGAAAAGTGCCGCATCATGATTTGTCTGCATTGTTCTCTACTATGCGAGGATACTGATGCAATCCCGCTATTCAGACGCCTAATGACACGGATGCATAAGCGCCTATCAGCTATAATAGAATCCCTGTGCAAGATGTTCCGTGTAACGCATACACAAACTGATACAACACGTTTCCAAGAAGGATTCTCTCACCGAGTTCAGAGAATGCTGAATTCTTCCACTATTTAAGACAGGCGTTGGTATCAACAGCCGTCATATCCCTGGCGGCCGAACAAGTTATTCTATTCCTGCCACAGCCCAACCAGGACAGGATTGTTAGAGGTTAGACAACTTCCATGACATGTCCATACAGGCACGTAATGCATTCCTCATCTGGCTTGAGGAGCAACACAGTGTGGTGGTTTTAAGTAGGTACGTCCATTGCCTCAGTGGCATGGAATCCCTCTAACTGAACGTAAGACGCTCTCGAACCTGTGGTGTCAGCTCTTCGCTTCCATACGGACCAATAACGCAAACAATGCACTTCTGGTGATTGGACGCAGAAATGGCGCAAGTACCTACAGCACCGAAGATGTCGGTGTACTGGAGACGTTGGCTTACCAAGGTGCCACCGCCATGGCATTAGCGCACCTCCGTCATCCTATCGACCAACAGCAACATGAGCTTCTCCATGCCCACGGGCGTCGGTCAGACTCTGGCATGACGACCTCAACAGAAGAGGCGCCTTCGCTGCGGCCCAAGAAATCTAGAGGTCACTAAAGGCCATATCTGCGCTGGTACATGAGATAAGCCAGCAGACCTCAGTGCAGACAATAGACGCATTGAAAGCAGAGATCGTTCATGCCCATGATGCTCTGCTGCCTCTATTGGACTTGCTCGGAGAAAGACACTCGGCCCATAATATCCATATCCTTCGTTACCTCCTCTCATCTTCGGTGTCTGCCAGCGGTCTGGATACAGACAACAGCGGAATCAAGATCCACATTCAGCTAGACTCCGGCGAACCTCATATATCGTGTGACGTGGAACAGATAAGACAGGTATTGGTCAACCCGATAACCAACTCAGTAGATAACATGCACCAAGTGGGGCGACTGAACATATCAACCAGATTGGTGAAGGGCAAAGTGGCAATAAGATTTATCGATACGGGAGTAGAAATCCCACAAGAACAACTTGGGATGGTCTTCGACTCCTTCTTCAACTACAAAGACAGAGGCATAGGGGTTCGGTGTTGGACTTTCCTTAAAGTCGAGGAGCCGCGGAACAACATAAAGGTACTCAGCCGGGCGGGAGAAGGACCCACTGTTACAATCATGCTCCCGTTAACCCACACCTACGAGGACAGCAGCGACCGCCGAATTTATATGTCCATTAATTGAGGTGGGGACTGGCCGATTTCTTGGGCCTAGTAACTAGCAATAGTATGTGAAATTCTTAGCATGCACGCTCATTCTCCTTGACAATAAAGCAGCCTACAGCTATCATTTCTCCCTGTTGAGGAGCGAGGTATTTGGCTCTGGGAGATTATATGCGGTTTAATGTGGCCCAACTGTTGCAGGAAGGCGTGGGAGCACGTAGAAACTACTCTCTGGATGAGACCTTTGAGCCTTTACCAGAGACTGGCGTTACACGGGCCAACGGGGAAATTACCCTCACGCACATTGACAAAGGTGTCTGGGCAAGCGGCACCATAGAAACAAACGCCTTCGGCACTTGCGCTCGCTGCTTGGCCATATCAGAGTACTCGTTACGCTTCCGCTTAAATGAAGAGTACCTGCCGACGATGGATATCGACAGCGGCGCTCCAGTCAGCAAGAGTTTCATCGATGAGGCAGGAGAGGGCAATTTCGCCCTGGATGCCGATCATACCCTAGACCTCACCGAAGCAGTTAGGCAGTACGCAATTATCAATCTTCCTATGAAACCCCTGTGTAACGGGAACTGTGCTGGCCTGTGTTCCACCTGTGGAGCCAACCTCAACGACAGTCCATGTAACTGCACTACAAAGACAGATTCCAGATGGAGTCCACTTCTGGATCTCCTCGCAGCCAATACAAAAGGATAATTGGAGAGAATCCCATGGGAGCACTACCAAAGAAAAAGCGAACAAGAGCACGGATAGGCAATCGGCAGAGTTCCTATCAGCTACGTGTGCCTCAGCTAGGCACATGTCCTCACTGCCATAACCCAAGAAGACCACATAGGGTATGCACCGTTTGTGGATACTACAATGGTCGTGAGGTGATAGCCCAGGAAGAGTCTGCAGGACAAGCAAGCGGCAATTAGTTCTCCGCTCGTGCGCCTGTCATTGACAGGGCTATCGCCGTAAACAATTCAGGAGTCTATGGTGAGCACTGGTTCCAGTTCCGTTAATTCAGTCTCCCCGTCATCCAGGGTTGCCTTCCTGTTTCCAGGACAAGGCTCCCAGGCTGTGGGAATGGGTCTGGCCCTTTACCAAAACTCCCGCGCGGCAAAGGCCGTCTTTGACCAGGTTGACGAGGCTCTTGGATTGTCTCTTTCCAGGATAATTTTCGAAGGGCCTGAGGATGAGTTGAGGAAGACGATCAATGCTCAGCCCAGCATACTGACGGTTAGTCTGGCATGCCTCAAGGCCATGGAAGAGGCACTTGGACAGGACCGAATGCCCAAAGCATCCCTGATGGCAGGACATAGCCTGGGAGAGTATACCGCTCTGGTGGTAGCCGATGTCCTGAGCATAACAGATGCTGTACGTCTAGTCAGAGAACGGGGTCGGCTAATGCAGTACGCTGCAGATCTCAGAGAAGGCGGCATGGCCGCGGTAATGGGCATGGAAGACGCTGACCTGGAAGAAGTCTGCCGAGAAACCAACACAGAGATATCAAACATGAACACCCCTGACCAGACAGTCATAAGTGGAGAAACAGTTGCCGTGGGAAAAGCAATGGAACTGGCCAATGCCAGGGGTGCCAGAAGAACAGTTGCCCTTGCAGTAGCCGGGGCCTTTCACTCCCGCCTCATGGAGCCTGCCCAGGAAGGACTCGCAAAGGTTGTGGCCTCCCTAAGCTTCAGTGACCCCTCCGTTCCAATCGTAGCCAACTGCACAGGCCTGCCCTTGACCACCGCAGAGGAGATAAAACAGGAATTGACCTCTGGACTCTGCACCTGCGTAAGGTGGAAAGACTCGGTGGGATACATGATCCAGGCAGGTATAACAACTTTCTACGAAATAGGGCCCGGCAAGGTGCTAAGTGGCATGGTCAAACGCATCAATACAGATGCAGAGATAACAAGTATTAGCGACCAAGAGAGTATTCAACTCCTGACCGCTTAGAGGTCCCACCAGACATCGCCTGCGGTCCACAAGGGGTATATACCGCAAAAAAGTCCTTTAACAAGAGAATAGTTTCAGCGTGGGGGTTCAAGGAGATGATGGACGATAACTTCGCTATCGGCAGACGCAAAGCAAGAACTGTGGCTTTACAGGTCTTGTATGAGGTGGACAGCGTGAACCACCCATCGGATCAGGTAAGCGGCCGTTACTTTAGGGGAAGGCGGCTTTCCAAAGAGGCAGTTGCCTTTGCACGCGGCCTAGTAGACGGAGTACTGTCCAACACGTCTCCCATTGACCGTATCATCTCCACGTTCGCTCCATCTTGGCCCATATCTCAGCTATCGATAGTAGACCGTAGCCTGCTGAGACTGGCCATATACGAGCTGACAATAGAGAACATATCTCCGCCCAAGGTGGTAATCAACGAGACGGTGGAGTTAGCCAAACTCTACGGCAGTGATAATTCGTTCAAATTCATCAATGGAGTCCTGGGTTCCGTGGTGGAAGCAGGAAAACTTTCGGTTCAGTAATCAATAGATATATCAGAAATCACAGGAGGTTCCAGGTGGCAACAGTTCTAGAGCGCGTACAGAAGATTGTGGCAGAGAGACTTGGAGTAGAAGAGTCATCCGTGGTACCAGAGGCGTCCTTTACCGAAAACCTAGAGGCCGATTCTCTGGATTTGGTGGACCTGATTTTGGCCTTCCAAGACGAGTTCAGCACCGATGACAACCCGATAGAGATTTCCGACGAGGACGCAGAGACACTATTGAAGGTTCAAGATGCCATTACATATCTCACAGGCAAGGGCGTCAAAGACAGCTAACCACCGTCTCTCTGGCTATCTAACATCCGTGCCGAGTACATTCTGAGCCTTCTGCATGGCTCAGAATGATTGTGTTATAAGCAATTGCTTCCCGCTCTAGTGAGCTTCCTGTTTAGCTAAAGCTCACTGGCCGCGGCCAGCAGTTCATTTGTTTTCCCTACCACGTGTTCGAGTGCCACCAGTTGCGCGTCATTCTCATGACGCGGCTTCACCTCAACGCTACCCTGATTCAGATTCCGTGGGCTTGCCACTATGCGAATAGGGAAGCCAAGAAGATCGGCATCGTTGAACTTCACACCAGCCGTCTCCGAACGATCATCATACAACACGTCCAGCCCAGCCTCTTGCAGACGCTGATACAGGTCTTCCGCGGCCTTAACCACGTCCGGGTTCTCCACATGCAGTGCTACCAAATGTACCTGGTATGGAGCTATGGCCATTGGAAAAACAATTCCCTTTTCATCATGATTTTGCTCTATTGCAGCGGCAAGTAACCGCCCGACACCTATGCCATAGCACCCCATTACTACAGGCTGTTGTGCCCCATCCTGATCAAGGAAACCAGCCTCAAGGCTTTCACTAAATACCGTCCCAAGCTTGAACACATGGCCCACCTCAATGCCGCGTTTGCCCTCCAGCGGGGTACCGCAACGGCGGCAGTCATGGCCTGCCTGAGCCAGAGCAATGTCCGCTATAACGTCAGGCTCAAAGTCACGTGAATAGTTGGCGTTCAGCATATGATAGTCTGGTCGATTGGCCCCAACGACGAAATTTGCGCCCAGCTTTATGGAGTCGTCGGCGACGCTCTTGACGCCTTTCAGACCAACTGCAGAGGCAAATCCGGCCACAAATCCGGCGCCTTCCACCTCTCCATCAGTGGCCAGCCGCAACTCCTTGCATCGAAGGAGGTTCTTGAGCTTGATCTCGTTCACATCCAGATCGCCCCGAATTGTGACGAAGACCATCTCACCGTCAGATTCATAGAATACGGCCTTCAAGATTTTACTTTCCAGAACGCCAAGATGCGCGGCCAGACTCTCGATTGTCTTGATCTCTGGGGTATGCACCTCGCTCAATGCCAGTGAAGTTTCATCATCCTGAGTTGGTTTCACACTCTCAGCACGCTCGGCGTTTGCCGCATAGCCACAACCGGGGCATAGAAGAAGCACATCCTCGCCGCTGTCCGCTGGTAGGATAAACTCGTGGGAATCCTTGCCGCCGATGGCGCCGCTATCGGCTTCCGCCTGCACCGCAGGAAGACCACAACGGCGGTAGATGTTCTTGTAAGCCTGCACCATGGTATTGTAGCTGATAGACAGGCCCTCGGCATCGACATCGAAGCTATACGCGTCCTTCATATCGAACTCACGAACCCTCAGCAGTCCACCTCTTGGCCTAGCCTCGTCACGAAACTTTGTCTGAATCTGATATAGAATCTGTGGCAGGTCCCGATAGCTGTAAACATTGGCCTTCACCATGAGAGTGAACACTTCTTCATGGGTTGGTGCCATTACCAATAGCCTATCCTTGCGGTCTTTCAGGGTAAACAGCGTCTGGCCCATAGTCTCGGCCCGTCCCGATTCTTCCCACACTTCCATAGGATGCAGCGCAGGCATCCTCACTTCCTGGCCCCCAATGGCGTCCATCTCCTGTCGTATGATGTTCTCTATCTTACGCAGGGACCGCCACGCCAAGGGAAGATAGCTGTAGACGCCGGATGCCACCTGTCGGATCATCCCGGACTTCAGCAGCAGGCGATGGCTGACAGTCTCTGCCTCGGCGGGCTCCTCTCGCAGGGTTTTACCGAAAGAACTAGTCATGCGCATGGGAGTAATTCTCTCCTACCGGGACATTTTGCGAGTGCATGTTAGCAGAAAGAGGGCGACGAGAGAAATACCTGAAATTCCAAGCGGTTGCAACCAAAACTCAGGAAACCGTGAGATGAGTAACGCAGACTGAGAGGGAGCCCGTGCGTTGAAGAAATGCTTGCGGGCAAAACACCAGTGTGAAAGACCTAGCGGCGAAACATTCCCTTCATGTTTTCAACAAAGGATTTGGACTTGAAGCGTCTCAGCATACCTGCCCACTCAACTTCCGCGGTTGAGGAGCGTTTCAGATCCTTGACACGCTGCTTCATTATCTCCAGAACACGCTTCTCCTCACCGTTGTCCAGCCAGAAGCCATGCTCGTTGGGGCAAAAGTCAAGTTCAAGGTCATAAGCCCGATAATGAAACATCTGCATCCCACTCTCACAGGTGGGACAGTGAAGGTCTCCCTGATAGGAACGGAACATCACAGAGCCCTTCACGTCATCTTCGTCCATCTCCTTGTCCTCAAGCTGGTCAAGCTCGTGGTATTCCAGCCACATACCCTTACAGCTTGGACACCGGTCTATTTCAACTCCTTTATACTTCTCAACGTACAGGGCCGCATGGCATCTGGGACAGTTCATCTGATCACCCTTTAGTATCGTCGTTCTTGAACTGACGGGTCTGGTCGATACGTGGCAGGTTAAAGCCCGCATGACCGAATGTCAATGAACCATATGTTATAAATAATCCTAGGATTTCGGTCCCCAGCCATCTGAGGGACTTTGAGATACCCATCTAAAATAGCGCCCAAACTGCTATAATATTGAACAGGTTACTAGCACCCAGCTATTTACAATAGGTTGCACGCACGCCTTTCGGTATCTCTGTTGCCTTTGCCAGGCCAAAATATTGATTAAAAGCGTACAAACTAGCTGTCCGCATATCAGGAGGTAGATTGAAGTACCGCAACTTGGGGAAAACCGACATGGAAGTCTCAGAGGTAGGGTTCGGAGTATGGACGGTTAGCACGGGATGGTGGGGCAAGATAGAAGAGAGAGACGGCATCGCACTTCTCGACCAGGCCCTAGACCTCGGTATTAACTTTTTCGACACTGGAGATACCTACGGCCTTGGATACGGCGAAGAGATACTTGCCAAGGCCCTAGGCAAGAAACGCAACGAGATCCTCATAGGAACAAAGTTTGGCTATGACTTCTACAGCAATGTCGAGAGAGATGGTCACCGGGAACGCCCGCAGGACTTCTCTCCGGAATTCGTCCGATATGCCTGTGAGCAGAGTCTGCGTCGCCTAAATACCGACCACATAGACCTTTACCAGCTCCACAACCCCAAGCTAGCAACCATAGAGAACGACGAGTTATTTGAGACCTTGGAGGCACTGGTTCAGGAAGGGAAAATCCGTTACTACGGCTCCGCCCTCGGACCTGACATCGGCTGGTTTGAGGAGGGAGAGGCGTCAATGAAGGATAGGAAGGTACCTACGATCCAGATAATCTACAGCATCTTGGAACAAGATCCAGCCAAGAAGTTCTTCCCCATAGCCGAGGAAGAGGGCACAGGATTGCTCTCCCGGGTGCCCCACGCCTCCGGTATGCTCGACGGTACCTATGACAAGTACACCGTTTTCGCTCCCTCTGACCATCGTAGTCACAGGAGACAGGTCTGGCTGGAAACAAGCCTCAAGAAGATGGAACGGCTGGATTTTCTGACCAAGGAGACCGACGCAACTATAGGTCAGATAGCCATACAGTTCGCTCTATCCCGCCCATCAATAGCCAGCATACTCCCCAACATCACGAACGAGGAGCAGTTGAGAGATTTCGTCCTTGCCCCAGAAACCCCAAGCATGAGCGCCGAAGTGCTGGAACAGATAGACGACCTGTACAGCCACAACTTCTATTTGGAAGAGACTCCCGAGGAAGCTGCATCCTCTAAAGATTAAAAAGGATCAAGCAATACAACTGAACTGGCATTCTGCCAGTTCAGTTGTAGGCGTAGAAAGGTCATTGACTACGAAGCGGCTGCTGTCCTTTCTACAACCGACATCTTCGACTGCACCTTATGCATCTCCTGCTCCAAGAGTTCGAAATCGCTCTTGGGTAAGATGTGAAGATTACCTTGAAAGGCCAGTG
>Ga0114996_10000173_pt1 | contig 87972 bp, 83 predicted proteins | sample ArcticOcean_MG_C_4_FD_87039 | JGI IMG/M metagenome (GOLD analysis project Ga0114996, IMG submission 87039) | Marine microbial communities from western Arctic Ocean - ArcticOcean_MG_CB4_134 | ecosystem: Environmental > Aquatic > Marine > Oceanic | place: Arctic Ocean: Canada Basin | collected...
GTCCGGCCAGCAGCCGGTCATGGTGTGACGAACAATGATGTAACGAAGACCGCCGAGCGAGACCAGTACGGTGGTAGTGCATAGAGGAGGCAACCAGCATGCGTGTCATTCTGGATGAAATGGAAACCCAGTCATTCATGGCCCTGATCACGTCGCAAGTGATCGACCAAGTGGAGCTCGGCGAGGATTCGCTCAAGAGCATCCGCGACTGGCGGTTGCATCTCGAGGAAGGCTCGGAGCAGCTGGGTGTCTTCGCCGAAGGCATGAACGAGGCCCTGGGCAACAAGATGGACGACGAAACCCGCAAGGTGATTCGCCGTCGCGACTACTACCGCAGCTAACCTGCCCAATCGGAAAGAGCCCCGCTATGGTTAAAGTCCAATTCGATCTTGATGAGTCCTGGGAGCTGTTGTCCTTCGTGGTCAACCAGATGCTCAAAGACGTCGATCTCGGCAAGTCAGACAAAGCCAGCGTCCGGCGCTGGAAGTCGAAGGAGATGCGGACGGGCAGCGAAGAGATGAAGGCGTTGCACGAGAAGCTCAACGCGGACATGGCCCGTATCTGGGAGGTCCGCAAAAAGAGCAATATCAGCGCCTCCGACCGCCGCTAATCGGCTCTCCGCGTCCGGGGGCATCTCCCATGGACCTGGTTCTCTACGAGAAGACCGCGCCCGGCGTCGCCACGATCACGCTGAATCGCCCGGACGCCCTCAACGCCATCAACATGACGATGCGCGACGAACTCTGGACGTATCTCCAAGCCGCCGCATGGGATCCAGATGTCCGCGTTCTCTGCTTCTTCGGCGCTGGCCGGGCCTTTTCCGCCGGCGCCGACATCACGGAGTTTGGGTCCGCTCCCTCCTATATCGAATCGCGCAGGGCCCGTCACGACCGCGACCTCTGGGCGCTGCTGGAAGGTTTGCCGGTCGTCACGATCGCCGGGCTGCACGGCTATTGCTTCGGCGCCGGAATCGAGCTGCCGCTCTACTGCGACTTCCGCATCGCTGCCAGCGACACGCAGATCGGCTTGCCCGAAGTGACCCTGGGCTACATCCCCTCGGCCGGCGGCACCCAGATGATGCCGCGGACCGTTCCACCCGGAGTCGGTCTGGGGCTCGTTTTGTCGGGCGATCGGATTGATGCGGCTCAGGCGCTGGAGTGGGGGTTGGTCAACCGCGTTGTTGAGCCGGATGAACTGAACGCGGCGGTGAGGGATCTGGCCGCCAGACTCGCCGTCCGTGACGCTCCAGCGCTCGCTGCCGCGAAGCAGTCCCTGCGCCAGGGATTGGACCTCGGCATCGCGGACGCGATCGCGCGCGATGCCGCTTCTGCACTGCGCCAACGGCAGCAGACCCTCCTGCGCCAACCGCGGGAGACGCAGCCAGGCGCTGGGCAAGACTAGACAGAGTGGCCTCCAGCCCTTAGACCAAATACTTGGTTGCGGCACGCATCCCAATGCGACGCTTGTCCATGCGGCCCGATTCCAACGGCGTCACCCGCGGTTTGACGGGTGCTCTGGTACTGGCAGCTGGACCGTGGGGCGGTGCCCGTCAGCACGACGATTCAACGTTTGCCGGAAGGATCACTTCATGAACACTGCTGAGTTCCTCGACATCTCCGCTGCCGTCGTGCCGGAGCGTGTCGCGCTCGTTACCGAGGGCGCCACCAAGAGTTTTTTGGATGTCCAAACCGAAGTCACGAAAATGGCCAATGCATTGCAGGGGCTCGGGATCGCGAAGAGCGAACACGTCGGCGTGATGGCCGTCAACTCCTCTGAGTACGTGGTCCTCTACTACGCCTGCGCCAAGCTCGGTGCCACCTTCGTCCCGCTCAACTATCGGGCGAAGGAAGAGGAGTTGACCTACATGGTCAACACCGCCGAGATCAAGGTGTTGTTCATTTCGGACCGCTACCAAGACCTGCTGGCGAAGATCGGCCCCGGCCTCGCCTCCGTCGAACATTTGGTCGCCTTGGAGACTGCGACCGGCGATCAGAAGCACTACGACGATGTCCTGGCCTCCGGCAGCGATGACTTCGTCTACACAGAAGTCGACGACGACGACGCCACCCTGATCATCTACACCTCCGGCACGACGGCCATGCCGAAGGGTGTCATCGTCACCTACGGCGACCTCACCGTGTACGTGACGAATACCATGTCGCCCGCCGACCCGGATGGGGAGCACAGCAAGACGCTGCTCAGCGTGCCGCTCTTCCACATTGCCGGCGCCACCGCCATGATCTCCGCGATTTGGGGCGGGCGCACTCTGGTCATTTTGCCTCAATTCTCCCCAGAGGACTGGATGAACGCCGTCGAGACCCAGGGCGTCACCCACAGCATGGTCGTTCCCACCATGCTCAAGCGGGTCATGGACCACGCCGACTTCCCCACCTTCAAGGGCGAGAGTCTGAAGCTCATCGCCTACGGCGCCGCCCCCATGCCCTATGAGGTGGTGCGCCAGGCCATCGATGCGTTTGACTGTGATCTGATGAACGCCTACGGGCAGACCGAGTCGACCTCCTCGATCACATTCCTGGGCCCGGACGACCACCGCCTTGCGGGCAGCGCCGACGAGATCGAGATGAAGGAGCGGCGGCTGCGGTCCGTGGGTCGAATCATGGACGACGTGGATGTCGCCATTCAGGCTCCAGACGGCGCCGTTCTGGAAAGTGGTGTCGAGGGTGAGATCTGCGTGATGAGTGCCCGCACGATGAAGGGCTACTACAAGCAGGAGGACGCGACCGCGGAAGCCATCCGCGATGGCTGGCTGCACACGGGGGACGTGGGCTACATCGACGGCGATGGTTACCTCTTCATCACGGGGCGTACGAAAGACCTGATCATTCGCGGCGGCGAGAACATCGCCCCCGGCGAGATCGAGCAGGTCCTGGAAGACCATCCCAGCATCGAAGATGCGGCAGTGATCGGTGTCGAGGACAACGAGTGGGGCGAGACCGTGAAGGCGGTTATCGTTCTCAAGGACGGCGCATCGGTCAGCCTCGACGACGTGGTCGACCATTGCAAGAGCCGCTTGGCTTCGTACAAGGCTCCCCAATACCTCGCTGTCGTCAACGAGGTGCCTCGCAATCACATGGGCAAGCTGCTCAAGAACGACTTGCGGAAGCTCCACGGGAACGCGGACAACAAGTAGTCTTTGGCAAGACGACTGGCGACGGATCCTGTGGCTGCGTGCGCGCCTGCCACGGCAACGAGAGACGTTCGTATGGCGGGCCCAATTGACATGGACACAGGCCGGGTGTTGGGCGTGCCCAAGGCCGCGCCGCGCCTCAGTCGGCGCGATCCGGACGCTGCGCTCGAGTCAGACGGCCCGCGGCCTGCGGAGAAGTCCGCGGGCAAGAAGAGGGGGCTGCGGTCCACCAAGCGCGTCGCCGGTCTCGCTATTCCCATGTGGATACCGTTGGGCGGGCTCGCCGTGGTATCGGCGGTGGAGACCGGCCGCATCGACGGCCCCCACCGCGAGCTCTTTTACAACATCGACAACTTCTGGGTGCTCTACGGCCTGCTCCCGATCATGGCCGTCATCCTCACGTACGGGATTCTGCGTCGCTCGCGAGTCTGGTTTCTCGGCCGGCATAGCCTCAGCCTCAACCCCCGCGAGATGCGGGCCACGCTGGCGTCGATCAAAGACCCCAAGGCGCGGTTAGCGCGGCTGCGCCGCGGCGGGATTGGTACGGAGCGGGTCCTGCAGGATCCCTACTCGGGGATCATGCATCTCTGCATCATGTCCAGCATGATCGTGCTCTTCCTCGTCACGGCGGTCCTGGCGATTGACGACTACCTGCCCAATGACAAGGTCCAGATTCTCGTTGGCGATCGGTATCTCGGCTACTCCCTGGTCGCCGATATCTTCGGTCTGATCGGCATCGTCGGGGTTGGCATGGCGATCGCCCATCGCTGGGTCCGGCCACGTACCACCTGGCTGATGACTTGGGAGGATTACCTGATCGTGGGCGGACTGGCGACGCTGCTGATCAGCGGCTTCCTGGTGGAGGGGCTGCGCATCCAGACTTCGGAGATCGACCTGCACCCCAGTTGGTCGCACTGGTCCCCGGCCGGGTTCGTCGTCGCCGAGATCTTCTCGGATACCAACACCAGCACTCTGCTCGATGCCCACAAGGTGCTTTGGTGGTTCCACATGGTGGCGGCGCTGTCGTGGATCAGCCTGCTCGCCCTGACCAAGCTCAATCACCTCATCTACGCGCCGATTAACGCCTTCCTCAAGAGCCCCGAAGCGCCCGGCAAGCTTCGAATGATCGAAAACATCGAGGAGCAGGAGCACTTCGGCGTCAGCCAGATCGAGCACTTCTCCGCCAAGCAGCTCTTCGAACTGGACGCCTGCGTGCGCTGTGGCCGCTGCACGGATGTCTGCCCGGCTGACATTGCCGGTCAGCCGCTCTCGCCCATGCACATCATCCAGGACCTCAAGAAGCACCTCACCGACGTCGGCGAGCGGAAGGTCGCGAACCTTGCGCAGGGCCTCCCCATCGACGACGGGCTGGAGAATGCCCCAGCCCTCGTGGGGGACGTAATCCGAGACGAATCGCTTTGGGCCTGCCGCACCTGCGGCGCCTGCCAAACGGCCTGCCCCGTCTTCATCGAACACGTTCCCACCATCGTCGACATGCGGCGCAGCCTTGTCATGGAAGAGGCGCGCATGCCAGAGAGCGTCCAGGGCACGCTTGAAACGCTGGAGCGCCAGGGCCATCCCTGGCGCGGCACGCCGTACACGCGCGAGTCATGGATGGAGGACATGGATGTCCCAACCTGGACCGGCGACGAAGAGTATCTCTACTTCGTGGGCTGCACCGGCGCCATGGTCGATCGGGCGATGGAGATCTCCAAGTCCGTGGTCAAGCTCTTGCGCGAGGCGGACGTCTCCTTCGGCGTGCTGGGCGGCAACGAATCGTGCAACGGGGATCCGGCGCGCCGGCTGGGGAACGAGTACCTCTACCAGATCCTCGCCGAGCAGTTGATTAGCACTTTCAACGAAGCCGGCGTCAAGAAGATCATCACCCACTGCCCGCACTGCCTCAACACCTTCCTCAACGAGTATCCGGACATGGGCGGCAACTACGAAGTCCTGCATCACGCCCAGTTGCTTGAGAAGCTCATCGATGACGGCAAGCTCCGTCCCAAGCCCGGTGCGGATCCCCAAACCATCACCTTCCACGACTCCTGCTACCTCGGCCGCCACAATGGGCTCTACGATTCGCCGCGCCGCATCCTGGAGGCCATCCCCACGATCAAGCTGGTGGAAATGCCGCGCAACCGTGAGCAGGGCCTCTGCTGTGGCGCAGGCGGTGGCAACATGTGGATGGAGGAGCAGGGCAAGGAGCGCGTCAACGAAGTGCGCGTCCAAGAGGCTATCGACACGGGTGCCGATGCCGCCTGCTCCGCCTGCCCCTTCTGCATTCAGATGTTTGATTCTGGGATTGACACCGTGCAAATGGACCGCGAAGGCGAGGACCGTCTCAAGGTCTTCGATGTCGTGGAGCTGCTCGAGGTCTCTGTGGCGCCTTCTGCCCAAGCGCCGGTCTCGGCCGCGGCGGACTCCGAAGGCGACTCCGAGTAGTCCGGGTCCGGATCGCGGCGAATCCATTCCCCACCGGATAGCCCGCTCCGGCGGAGTTGTCCCCGTCATTGCTTCCAGGCATTTGCAGCGCGAGAATGGCCGCGCTTTACCCAGAGTTCGTGTGACCCAACTCGCTGGTCACGAGACATAGCATTGGTTCGCCGCGCGCCCGATCCGCGAAACGGGAGTGGCCCGGCGAGCTTCGAGGAGGTTGGTTCGTGGACGCCATTGTTTGCGTGAAGCAGATTCCAGACCCAGAAGCCCCCGCGGCGGCGTTCAAGGTGGACGAAGCGGCGATGAAAGTCGCCGATGCGCCGGGTATCTCTCCCGTCATCAACCCCTTCGACGCCCAAGCGGTGGAAGCGGCCCTCCAACTCCGCGACGCCGTGGGTGGCGAGGGCACGATTCGCCTCGTCTCTCTCGGACCGGATTCGGCGCGCGACGCGATCAAGCACGGTTTAGCGATGGGCGCCGATGAGGGTTACCACCTCAACGATGACGCTTTCGCAGACGGTGATGCCTGGACCATCGCGCTCGCGTTATCAAAGGCGATCGAGTCCATCGGCATCCCGGATGTTCTGCTCTTTGGCCGCCAAGCCGCCGACTGGGACCAAGGCATGGTGGGCAGCATCGTCGCTGAGCTTCTGGACCTGCCGTCCGCTACGGTGCTGCGCTCCGTAGAACTCGACGGTGAAGCGATCAAGGTCTCGCGCGTCGTCGCTGACGGTTTCGAGAACATCTTGTTGCCGACGCCCTGCGTCCTGACCATCAGCAACGAGTTCGGCGACCCCCGCTACCCGCAACTGAAACAGATCATGCAGGCCGCCAAGAAACAGGTCACTGTTTGGGGCCCCGGAGATATCGGTCTGGACGCCAGCGATGTCGGAGCCGCCGGTCGCCGCGTCCAGATGGAAGCGCTCTACCAACCGGATGCGACCGTAGAGACCGAGTTCATCGAGGGCGATACCGCGGAAGAAAAAGCCGCCGCGCTTGTCGGACGCCTCCGCGACGAGAAGATTCTTTAGCGCCCCCTTGCATCCATTTCCTTTCCCTGTTTCGAAACTTGAGGAGTTGAGTTATGGCTAGCATCCTGGTAATCGGCGAGATGGAAGGCGGCAATCTCACCGCGACGACCTCTGAACTGCTCGGCGCGGCTTCGCGCCTCAGTGGTGAGCTGGGTGGTGGCGTTTCCTGCGCGTTGATTGGCGCTGGCGTCGCCACTGGAGCAGACGCTGCCATCGCCGCGGGCGCGGACACCGTCTATGTGGCGGAGGACGACGGACTCGCGCAGTACCAAACCGAAACCTACGTCCCCGTCGCGGTGTCGATTACTGAACAGGATGCGCCCAAGGTCATCCTGACCGCGCAGAGCAGTATTGGCCGTGATTTGGCCCCCCGCTTGGCGACGCGTCTCCAGAGCGCCGCGATCATGGACGCGCTCAACCTCGAAGTTTCCGGTGACCGCGTGAAAGCGACGCGGTCCTCTTACGGAGGCAACGCCCGGCAGGTGGTGACCGTCCAAACCAACCCGCAGGTCATTACGGTGCGGGCAAAATCTCAAGATGCGTTGCCGGAAGATGCCGGTCGCTCCGGAAACGTGGAGACCGTCACCGTGGATCTCGCCACTGCCAAGGCGCAAGTCCTCGGGAAGGATCAGGCGGAGGCCGAAGGCGTCCGCCTCGAGGACGCGGAGATCGTCATCTCTGGTGGCCGCGGCTTGGGTGCCCCGGAAGCGTTTGCGGATCTGGAACGGTTGGCCGGAATCGTCGGCGCTGCGGTTGGCGCGAGTCGAGCGGCCTGCGATTTGGGTTGGTACCCGCCCAGCCAGCAAGTGGGTCTCACGGGGACCGTCGTTTCGCCCACGCTCTACGTGGCCATCGCCATCAGCGGCGCTAGCCAGCACATGGCGGGCTGTGGCGGGAGCAAGAACATCATCGCGATTAACAAGGACCCCGACGCCAACATTTTCCGGTTCTGCAAGTTCGGCATTGTCGACGACTACAAGAAGGTCTTGCCGGCCTTGGAGGAAGAGCTCAAGAAGGCCGTTGCCAACTAGCTCGCGGCATCCCCGGGGCAAAGAAAAACGCGGCGTGCGCCGCGTCCACCGTTCAGCGCCGTCTGGTCCACCACCTACAGCCCTTTGGCCTTTCGCCAGGCGCGGATCTCCGAGGCATGCTCCAGATCGTGCTCGATAAACATGTCAACGAAGTCGTTGGCGGACATTTGTTTGTCGGCGAGCGTGTAGCGCTTCTCGCGCCGCTCGTCGTCGGTCATTGCCGCCAGCCGCCCCAGGATCAAGCGGCGGGCATCCATGAGTTGCTGCACCAACGTCTCGGCGGAGACGGAGGCCACGGCTTCGACCGCGCTTGAGTTCATCGCGTCTTCAGCTGGGATCGGGACCGCTTCACCGCGCTCCAACGCCGCCAGTGTCTCTTCCGCCCATCCATCCCAAGCAAGAAGATGCGCGAGTGTCTGCCGTATCGACCACGCCCCGATGACATTCGGCTCGTCCAGCATCTCCCGAACCGGAGCGAAGCTCTGCACGAGCTTCTCGCGGGCATCTTCCAGGTCTGCGGTACTGCTGAGCGCCTCAACGGTCATGTCGTCGCCCTCACCCCCGCCGCGACGCCAGAGTCCTGGTGCGCTTCGGGCGGATGCGCGAACGCCCACCCAAGGGTGGACGCGTCTTGCACTTATTATCGCATCGGGCGGACCTCGCCGTTAGCCGACAGTCGCGCGCGCTACACGCCGTGTGTCGAGTAGTCGGCTGGCGGTGAAATCCTCCTGATGGCGCTGAAACTACCAACATTGGCGCTGCGAACGCAGTGTCGTGCGGCACAGTTCCGCGCTGGCACGTCGTTCTGTTCAGCCAAGGTGTTCCGACCCCACATTTTCCACGGCCCCACTGTTTGACGCATGGAACAGCCGTGGTTAGCCTCCCGCGAGGTTCGATCAAGACCTTCCTTGCGCTTTGCGTCGCTGGCACTTGGCGACTTTGGTGCGCGTATCGAGATGGGGGCACTATGCGGTCAATTGGCCTCACCGGCGGAATCGCCTCCGGCAAATCCACTGTCAGCAAGACTCTGGCTGACCATGGTGCCGCGCTGATTGATGCCGATCTGCTCGGGCATCGCACCTACGAACCCGGCAGTGAGACCTTCAAGCAGGTCGTGGAGCGCTTCGGCGCCGACCTTGTGGGCGAAGACGGGCAGATCGATCGCAAGATCCTTGGTGGCAAGGTCTTCGGCGAGCCCGATGGCATGAAGAAGCTCACCGATATCGTTTGGCCAGGCATCCGCGAACTGGCGACGGAGGAGCTACAACGGCTCGCTGCGGAGGGGGCGGAGGTTGCGATCTTGGAGGCCGCCGTCATGATCGAGGCGGGTTGGCAAGACCTCGTCGACGAGGTTTGGGTCACTACCGTGCCTCCCGAGATAGCCCGGGAACGGCTGATGGAACGTAACGGACTGAGCGCCGAAGACGCCGACAAACGGATAAACTCTCAATTGACCAACGATGAGCGCTCCAAGCATGCCGATGTCATCATCAGCACGGATTGCTCGTTCGACGAGGTGACGAACCGCGTCAACGAGGTGTGGAGCGCTTTGCAAGAGCGGATTGCCGGCGGCGCGTGATGAACCGTGCGGGCGCTGGGTTGTATTGACTAGTCGAGTAGCGAGCAGAGGAACAGACCTATGACGACCGCCTCCAAGCCAATGACCGAGTATCGCTCATGGGCGGTGGAAGAGTTCCGTGCGGAAACCGAGCCCTACTACGTCGCCGTGAGTGACGAGATTGATCTCTTCCGCGCAGCCTGGGAAGCCAAGATTCCGGTCCTGCTCAAGGGTCCGACCGGCTGTGGCAAGACCCGTTTCGTCGAACACATGGCCTACCATCTCAACCGGCCAGTGGCGGATGAAGACGGAAACATCTCGCTCGAGGACAATCTCCCCCTCGTCACCGTGGCCTGCCACGAAGACCTCACCGCCAGCGACCTCGTTGGCCGCTATCTGCTGGAAGGGCAAGAGACCGTCTGGATCGACGGACCCCTCACCCGTGCAGTCAAGGCGGGCGCGATTTGCTACCTGGACGAGGTTGTGGAGGCCCGGAAGGACACCACGGTCCTCATTCACCCCCTCACCGACCATCGACGCATCTTGCCGATCGAGAAGAAGTCACAGCTCCTTCAGGCGCGCGATGGCTTTCTCATGGTCATCTCCTTCAACCCTGGCTACCAGAGCGCCCTGAAGGACCTCAAACAGTCCACGCGGCAGCGCTTCATCTCCATCGAATTCGACTACCCGCCGCGTGACACGGAAGCCGAGATCGTGGCGCATGAGGCGGGCATCGAGTTGCCGCTCGCGACAGACCTCGCGCGACTTGGCGAGAAAGTCCGCAACCTGCGTGAGCATGGACTCAGCGAGGGCGCCAGCACCCGGCTGCTGATCTACGCGGGCAAGATGATCGCCGGCGGGACCGCGCCGCGCCGCGCCTGCCAGGTCGCCGTCGCCTGGGCCCTGACCGATGACGCCGAAGTCCAGCGCAGCGTTGAAGAGGTCATCACCTCGATCTTCGAGGACTAGACCGGATGCGCCTGCAGATCGTGCCGGATCATGCGGATTCCCCCTCCCGACGGGGGGCAGCCGAACTGGGCGCGATCCGGTTGGGCCGCTTCGCCCTGGTTGATGGGGCACCCCTGTGCGGATAGGGATCGTTTCCGACATTCACGACAACATCCAAGCGCTCGACATGGCGATCGAAGGCATGGGCAAGCTGGATGAGTTGATCTGCGCCGGCGACGCCTGCTACCAGTTCCGCTTTTCCAATGCCGTCGCCGAACGGCTCCGTGAATGCGGGGCGCGTTACGTCCTAGGCAACCACGAAGACATCTTGCTCAGCCCCGCGGGCATCCGAGCCCAGCAGTCGGCCAAGGTCAATCAGGATTTGCTGGAGTGGACCCGCGGCCATCCGCAGTACTTGCGAACCACGGTGAGCGGCAAGCGGTTGTTGCTGTTTCACGCGACGCCGTGGGCGCCCCACAAGGAATACCTCTACCCCAACAGCCCAGATCTCAAGCGCCTGGCCGAAGAAGAGGCGGACATCATCATCTTTGGGCACACGCACTACCAGCTTGAGGCGCGGATCGGCGGGGCCCTGGTGATCAATCCCGGATCGACAGGGGAACCACGCGATCCCGGCAATGACTTCCAGGTTTCGTATGCTGTACTCGAGACCGAGACCGACGAGGTCACTTTCGGGAACTTCCCAGATCCGACGCGCGTTATCCGGAAAAATTCGGGGTAAGACCATGGCTGATTCTCAGAGCAACGCACTCGCCCAGGCACGCGAAGCGCTTCGTGCGTTTCCCCCCGCGCTCCTGCAGGAGTTCGAAACCGCCAACGACAAGTTGGCCGAGATGCTGTCCAGCGCAGAGCAAGAATCCTGGGCCCAGGATGGCGTCAGCATCGCGCGCCACTCCTTGCGTTCCTGGGAGGCCGCCGGGGACTATTTCCGCGCCAGCCCGGCCATGTTGGATCAGCTCACCTATCCGCGGTTCCGCGATTGGATCGGGACCGGGAATGAACTGCTTGAAGCGTCGCCCGCCCTGGCTGGCGCCTACTACCGGTCGAGCCCTTCTGCGCTGGAGTATCTCTCCGTCACGCAGGCGAAGGACTGGGGAGAGCAGGGGCGCTCGCTGTATAAGGGCACCTGGAAGTCAGGCTCGTTGGCCGCGCAGTATTTTGAGGTTAGTCCCAGCGTCTTGCCGCAGCTCCCGCTGAGCCAGACGCGGCTCCTGGTTGACGTCATCGACGCGCTGGCGAGTCACTCCTACGAACTCGCCAGCGCTTGTCTGACGATGTCTCCGAACGTGCTCGAACAGCTCGACCGCCCCGACCGCGCTCCCTTCTTGGAGTTCGGCTCGGTCGTGGCCAACACCGCCTGGGTCGACGCCCGCGTCTACTTCGAGCGGGGCCCCACGCTGGTGCGACAGGTGCACCCGCAACAACGTGCTCGATATCTTGCCTTGGCGAGCCGTGTGGCGCTGAACGTGGGTCGTCTGGGACATCCGTATTTCATGGAGGCCGCCCAAGCGCTCGCGGAAGTGGATCGGGATTCGCACCGGGAGCTGCTGGAGCTGGCGGAAGGCATTGTGCCGCAATCGGGGATCGCGGCGATGGAGTTCATCAAGGCCAGCCCCAATGTCCTGCGACGTCTGCGTCCGGAGGACCTGCCTCGCTGGCAGGAGAAGGGCCGCGAGATCCTCGAATCCAGCGTCGACGGCGGCGAAGCCTTCTTCCGGCTCGAGTCCTCCAAGGGCGAAGATATTATTGAGAGCCTCTCCTCACGCGTGGAGCTGGAACGCGTCAGTGAATTGATCCGCATGTACGCCAAGGCGTTGACGGGTACCGACGTTTCCATCCAGAGCGCGGAGAACCTTGCTGAGAAGGGCGTGGGCTGGGTGGACGGTCAGAGTCCCACAACCGAGGGGACGTCGATCTACTTGCCCCCGATGGTTGAGAAGTACGCCAGCAAGGAAGACAACTTCGCGGTCTACAAGGTGTTCGCCACCCATCAGGCGGCACGCCTGGAGTTCGGGTCCTTCGGTTTCGAATTCGATCGCCCGGGCGGCATCTTCGGAGCGAAGCAGCGCGAGGGTGGACAGTCGGTCGTGCCGCGGCCTCAGACAGACGGTGAGACGAGTGGGCCGATCACGGATATGGAGCGGTTCTTCGATCTCTTCGAAGACCGGCTGCTCGCCCACGATCTGTTTACGATTATCGAAGACACGCGCATTGATAACACGGTCAAGCGCGAATACGCCGGGATCCGAAAGTCGTTTAGCCGCCTCCAGGATGAGGCGATGGAGCGGCGCCGGCCCGTGGAAGAGATGCCTGCCCGCCAGGCCATGGTCGAGAATCTGCTGCGTGCCAGTTTGGATGCGCGGTCGCAGATCAAGTGGCCCGGACAGCTTTCCTCTTTGATGGAAGAGCCGCTTCGTGTCTTGGAGCGCCTCCGCGACGGCGAGGCCACGGTGGAAGACTCCGCCGAGGCCACCCTCATGCTTTACGACTGGCTGTCGCGCGTTCCCAACGTCAAGCTCGAAAGTCCCGACTGGGAGGACCTCGACCTCCCGCCCACGGAAATGGACGGCGAGGAAGAGGGCGACCTCATGCCTGGCGCATCCGGGGGGGAGGGCGAAGAGTCCTCCATGCCGAACATGCCGGGCAGCGAAGAGCCATACGAGTCCCCCGACCCCGTCGACTTCCGCGGCGACTTCAAGCCCGAGCTCGTCCAGTTGTTGATGAAGCTCAAGTCACAAGACGGCACGGGCGATCAACCCCCGGTCCCGCTCACGAAGGAACAACTGCAAGAATTGCTGGAGAAGAACGTCGAGATCTCGATCAACGAGATGACGGACGGAGATCTCTCTGAGTCGTCGGGTATGTTCCTCGACAACCTCATGAAGGAAGTGGAGCAGGCGCAGCAAGCCGCGCAGAACGCGCAGAAGCAGAATGGCGAGGATCCGGGTGGGGAAGAGGATGACACGCCGCTGGAGGAAGAGCCGGAGTCGTTCTACTACGACGAGTGGGACTTCCGCGCCAACGATTACAAGCCGCGCTGGTGCCGCGTGCAGGAGCAGCGCATTGAGTCTGGCTCGACCGAGTTCTACGACAAGATCTTGCACGAAAACAGCGCCCTTGTCCGCGAGACTCGCAAGCAGTTCGAGTTACTGAAGCCGGAAACGTTCCGCAAGATCAAGCGTCTCCCCGACGGTGAGGACTTCGATTTGGACGCGGTGATCGAGTGGTACGTCGAGCGCATCGCGGGCGCCGTGTCGGAGCAGAAGCTCTTCTACCGCCGCAACAAGGTGGAGCGCGATGTCGCGGTCGCCTTCCTCCTGGACATGTCCGCCTCCACCGATGAGGAGATTCAGAAGACGCAGCACCGTGCGGGGGACGACGACCAGTTTGACGACGATCCGCGCAAGTACCTCAGTTGGTGGGCGCAACGCCGGGCGCAAGAGGCCAAGAACCCTGGCAAGCGCATCATTGATTTAGAGAAAGAGGCGGTGGTCCTTCTGATTGAGGCGCTGGAGACCATTGGCGACACCTACGGGGTCTACGGCTTCTCGGGCTATGGCCGCGACAACGTCGAGTTCTACGTCATCAAGGACACCGATGAGCCCTTCGATGACAAGATCAAAAAACGCGTCGACAAGATCGCGCCCGTGCGCTCCACGCGTATGGGCCCGGCTATCCGGCACACCGTGGCGAAGCTCAAGGAGACCGGGGCGAAGATCAAGATTCTGGTCCTGATCTCGGATGGACGACCGCAGGACCACGGCTACGGCCGCGACCGCACCGAGAAGGAATACGCGATCCACGACACGAAGATGGCGCTGACGGAGGCGCGGCGGGAAGGGATGACCCCCTTCGCCCTCACCGTGGACCGCGCCGGTCACGACTACTTGCAGCAGATGTGCACGGACATGGGCTACGAAGTCGTGAGCGACATTGAGTCCTTGCCCCGGCGTTTGCCCACGCTCTACAGAAGCCTGACGCAGTAGCCCGCTGACTAACTCGGGCCGCCATGCCGGTCATCGATCATCGCCGCCACTCGCTGCGAGCCAAGCCTGGCCCAGATCTCACGCCGGAGGGCGTGGCACTCGCGCGGAGGGTGGGTGCGGGCGAGTTCGGCGCCGTTCCGGTCTACGACCGCGTCCTCACCAGTACCCTGCCGCGAGCATTCCAGACGGCCATCGCCATGGGCGTTGCCGTCGATGAGCAGCTCGATTCTCTGGCGATGATGGGTAGTGCCGCCTTCGCCGAATATCGCTGGCCACAGCCCATAGCTGTCGCCGCGCGGGCGCTGCTCGGTAGTGGTCCGGCGGGCACGTTTGCGGCCGCGCAGGCGGAGTTGTTGGCGGACGTCGCCGCCAGCTTGTTGCCGGAAGGCAGCGCATTGATCGTCTCACACGGCGGCATCGTCGAGGCAGGTGCGGTCGCGCTTCTGCCTGACGCCGACCACGCGGCTTGGGGACAGGCGATTGGCTACGTCGAGGGCATCCGTCTCCACTTCGAAGGTGCCCACTGCCAACGTGCGGAGCTCCTACGCCTACCATCCGACCTCTACGTGGTCGAGAGCTGACGCAATCTAGGGCAGGCGGATCAAGATTCGTCCGCTCTCATCCCGCTCTTCGACTACCAATTCCTCTTCCGCCAGCGCATCGATGTGCCCCACGATCTCGGCCGTCGCCTGCCAGAGTCGCGTGTCCGGTAGGTGCGGAAAGAACTTTTCCATGACCGCGTACGGGGTGAGTGGCCCCTCGCGCAGGAAGCGGAGGACGCGCTGCTGCCGCTTGTGGTGATGTTCCAGGGTCTTTTCGATCAGGGGCGTGACGCCCGACACGTGCTCGCCATGGCCGGGGTAGAGATGCGTGGCGCTCAAGGCCCGGAGCTTCTCCATCGATCGCGTGAAGGCGGGCAAGCTGCGAAAACGTTCGCCGCTGCCGTCCGTCGCGAAATGGATGCCGGGGTTGGGGGTGATGTGTGGGAGTAGTTGGTCGCCGCTGAAGAGGGCACCGGTCGCTTCTTCGTAGAGCACCGCGTTGCCGGGGGTGTGCCCCGGCGCGGTGAGGAACTGAATCGACCGCGCGCCCACTTCGAGGATGCGCCCATCCACCAGAATGCCCTGCGGCGTGAACGGCGTCCCCTTCAGCATTCCGGGCCAGCGCTCCCGCCGCCGGTTGCGTTCTCGCTTTGGATCGGGCTGCCGGGTCGAGTCGCGAAGGCGAGCCCGGCGTTCCTGGAAGTTGGCGATCCGTTCCGCTGGAGTCCCGCAGGCCGCCATGAGCTTGAAGACCAGATCGGATTGGAAGCCGATGACCCGGTCGCCCTGCTCGAAGCGCGGGAACTCCGCCTCTGCCCCAAAGATTGTGACGCCCATCTCCTGCCACTGGGCGGCGAGCCCGCAGTGATCGATGTGTGCGTGCGTGATCACGACGCCCCAGATCTCGCCGGGCCACAACCCCGCCGCCTCAAGCTGTGCGATCAGCGTGTCCCAGGCCCCGGGGTAATCGGGACCGGCGTCGATCAGGAGCGTGCCATCGTTGGAGGGCAGCGCGTAGACCCAGTTGTCGCCCAAAGCGATGGGGAGGACGTTGTGCGTGGTGAGCATGGCGGACGAAGTCACGACGCACGTCGAAGCATCATCGCCGTAGCGTCGCTGCCGGAGTCGGCCGGAGCAAGAGGCTGGGATGGGGGCGAGTGGGCGGCGACGCGGAGTCAGGCCCGGACGATCGCGGTTCGGCCCAGCCAATAGCGCTGCCGAATCACCCAAGCCAGCGGCCCGGAACCGATAGCGACCAGCGCTACCAGGCCCAAGGCCGAGGTGAATGACAGGCCGGCGCCATGAACGACGCTTTGAACGACGCCTTGCGGCGCGACGAAGTTCAAACTCCCGGAGCCATCGACAACGAACGTCGTGTCGAAAGCATCGAGCAACTCTCCCCAGACAACGAGAAAGAGAACGATCGCCAGCAGGCCGAAGGCAGCGGTCGCCAGCCACCATCCCGCGCGTAGGCGTAGCGGTTCATCGCTGCCCGCGCGGGCACTGGGTGTCCAGGCGAACCAGCGGCGGTTGTAGACCAGCGCCATCGGGACCACACCGAAGAGCAGCCCAACGGCGATCACACCCGTGGCATCGCCGGTCACGGCGTGCGTGTCGACCAGATCGATCAGCGCCGATATCCCCGTCAGCCATGTCACCAACGCGATGATCGTCACGGCGGCGAGGGTGAGAGCGAAGCCAAACTGGCGCATGGCGCCTTGCGGACCGGCAGACCCCGCTCTTGGGGGCGGACCTTCGGGTGGCTCTCCCCCGGTCTCCGTTGCGGGAGTGGATTCAGCTTCTGACTGTGCGGACGCGAAACGTGGGAGATGCGCGAAGAAGGCGATGGCGCGTCGCCAGCGGGCGGCGCCGGTGGTGGAGGAGAGTTCGTCGTGCAAGGACCAGACAACCACGGATCGACTTCCTGGGTAGGCAGCAAGCCAGAAACGAAGCCACAGGCCACCGAAGATCTGGACGACGAGGACGTTCATGAACTCGTCGAAGCTGCGCTTGCCCGAGCGGCCCTGGACCAACGGATTCAGGCTCATGCCGTCCCCTCCACGTATGCCCGTGTCCCCGGCGTCATCAGTTCAACTTCAACGACGAGCGCCGAGCGGCCGGCGCGACTGATTTGGACCATCCGCTTGGGATGGGAACCGGAATGATCCCACTCCGCTTCCACCATCCCGTCGCGTTGCAGCGCCGCCAGCGCGGCATAGACGCTGCTCCGCCCCATCTGCTCGATCCTATCCGCGACATCGATCCCCGCGACGGAGTCGGGCTGCCCGGCAAGGAAATCAAGAATGCGGTACTGGTTCTTCGCGAGGCCCATGTTGTCCTCCGACCTGTATATCTGGAATAGTCCAAAGTATGGAACGTTCCAATAATATTGTCAATCGATCGAAGTGATCCTGGATCCAGAACCGGTGCGGCGATCGGGTATCTCGGGGAGACGGCGGGCACGGCCAGGCACGATGAGATGATGGAACGCAGCGGGCGGAATTCCGGCTCTAGCTTCGGCGGGCCATCGGGCGGGACGCCGCTGGCGAGACCCGCTAGCCTTCGCTGAGCTCTCCCAGCGCCGCCCGTCGCATCAGCAGCAGGGCCGTCATCACGGCGCGATTCTTGAACGCTTCGCGCGTTTGGGCGAAGACGTAACCAGCGTGCGCGGACGCCTCAGGTGCCTCGATCGCGATGTGGGTCGTGCCCACCGATTCACCACCATGCGAATCCGGTCCGGCGACGCCCGTGATCCCCACGCCGATGTCGGCGTTGAGTTCCGTGCGCACGGCCTTCGCCATCGCCCGCGCCGTCTCCTCACTCACCACACCGTGTTCCAGGATCACTTCGCCCGGCACTCCGTATTGCTGCTTCGCTTCCTCCGTGTACGTGACCAAACCACCCTTGAAGTACTCGCTGGACCCTGCCACGTCAGTCAGGCGACTCGCCAGCAATCCCCCGGTGCAGGATTCCATCACCGCAACGGTGAGCCCACGCTCCTTCAGCAGATCGCCGATCGATCCCTGCAATGTGTCTTCGTCGGCGCCCCACACGGCCGTGCCGAACATCTTCCGGATCTCGTCCTCCACCGGGCGGATGGCGCGATAGGCGTCGGCTTCCTCGAGTGATTTCGCGGTCAGCCGCAGGTGTACGCCGTCGCGCTTCGCGTAGACGCCGACCGTTGGGTTCGTGGACTTGAGCAGCGGCCCCATCATGTCGTCGACGTTGCCCTCGCCGATCCCCACAGTTTTCAGCGTGCGGCTGATGATCACTTCGCCTGTACTGCGCTCCGCCAGGCGCAAGGAGACATCGTTGTCCCACATCCCGGTCAATTCGGCGGGCGGCCCCGGCATCGCGATGATGATCGTGTCGTCCTTCTCCACCCACCAGCCCGGTGCGGTGCCACGTGGGTTGAGGATGGCCTCGCCGGAGGGAACGACGGTGGCTTGCTTGATGTTTTTTTCCGGCATCGGATAGCCACGTCGTTTGAAGAAGCCCCGCAACGTCTCTTCCAATTCAGGCACCACGTAGGCCTCCTCCCCCACCGCCGCCGCAATGGCGTCACGCGTGATGTCGTCCTCCGTCGGCCCCAGTCCGCCCGTGCAAATCACCACGTCGGACCGCTTGATTGCCGTGGCGATGAGATCGCGCAACCGCTCCACGTTGTCGCCGATCTGGTGCATGTAGTAGAGGTCGATGCCCAGAGCGGGCAGCCGGGTCGCCACGTAGTGAGAGTTGGTGTCCTGGATGTCCCCCAGCAGGATCTCGGTCCCTACCGCGATAATCTCCGCCCGCATCGGTCCTCCTTCATCGGCGCATGTCTGCGGCGAGCCTGCCACGCTCCCCTCTTCACGGCAACCTCCTGCGGTCGAACTTCCCTTGTCGTTGCCAATCTTCGGTGTCGCCTGGGGCTGCATGGAACGCTGACTGCGCTAGGCTTCCTGGACTCATCCACCACCGTCTAGTGCACAAACTTTCCGGGGGCCCGCGTGACTGACTCCAGCGTCGCCGATACCAAATCGCTTCCCTCCCTCAGCGAAGTGGCCGAGGCCGCGGAACGCATCCGCGAGAACGTCTCGCGGGTCATCGTGGGCAAGGAACAGGTCATCGACCAAGTCCTGGTCGCCCTGTTCTCGGAGGGACATATTCTGCTCGACGATGTGCCGGGCTTGGGCAAGACGGTGCTGGCGAAATCACTGGCCCGCTCGCTGGGGATGGCCTTCAGCCGCATTCAGTTCACTCCCGACCTGATGCCCGCCGATATCTCCGGGATCAACATCTACAACCAACAGTCGGGACAATTCGAGTTCCGCCCCGGACCACTGATCTCCCAGCTGGTCTTGGCCGACGAGATCAACCGGGCCAGTCCGCGAACACAGTCCGCGCTCCTGGAGGCGATGGAGGAGCGGCAGCTGACCGTGGAAGGCAACACGATGGCCATGGAGCGGCCTTTCCTCGTCATCGCCACGCAGAACCCCATCGAGCTTGAGGGCACGTTCCCTCTGCCCGAGGCCCAGCTCGACCGCTTTCTACTGCGCCTCAATCTGGGCTACCCCACGGCGGAAGAGGAAGACGCCATCCTGGTCCGTTTCGAGCACGCCCAGCCGCTCGACGACCTCGAGCCCGTCGTCAGCGGCGCCGAGCTGCTCGCCTTCAGCCGGGCTCTCGAGCAAGTGCAGGTGCATGAGCGCATCCGTGGCTACATCGTCGCCATTGTGCAAGCGACCCGCGAGGAAGAGGCCTTTGAACTGGGCGCCAGTCCGCGTGCCTCGCTTGCCTTGATGCGCACCAGCCGCGCCCTCGCCGCCATCCGAGGCCGTGACTACGTCCTCCCGGACGACGTGCAAGAGATGGTGATGTCCGTGGTTCCCCATCGCCTTCGCCTCAGCACGCAGAGCCGCCTCCGGTCCGCCTCCACCGACACCGTCCTCGCGACGCTGCTTCAGAACATTCCCGTGCCGATCGACGCCTAGTCAGACTGCCTACCTAGAGCGGAACTCCAGCGACAGTGCTCGTCTCCCCCGGCCAAAATCTCGAGGACATCTCCAGGGAACGCGTTGCGCGGAATGTCCAGCGCGCCAAGACGAAGCGTGACTTCTCGCGCTTCATCCAGCCTCAAGAGAATCGCATCCTGCGGGAGACTTGGATCATCGGCTCGCTCTTGCTCGTGCTCATCGGTGTCACTAGCGATGAAGTGGTTCTCTCGTTGATCGGCGCGGCGGTTTTCGTCGCAGGCTGGTTGGCACGAGGCTGGGGCCGTCTTTCTTTGCGAAATGTCGAACTGACCCAATCACTGAGTCAGACCCACGCGTTCGTTGGCGAGCAGATCGACTACCTGGTCCGGATCGAGAACAAGAAGCTCTTGCCGTTGCCCTGGTTGCATGCGCGGCAGGAGCTGCCGCCCGTCCTGGAGCCGAGCAATCGGCGCCTGCAAGGCACCGATGGCGAAAATGAGGCGTTCCTGGAACGCCGCACAAGCATGCGCTGGTACGAGCGCCTGACCTGGACCTATCACATCCCACTGCAGGCCCGTGGCTTCCACAAGTTTGGCGCCACCCGGTTGCGGTCGGGCGACCTCTTCGGCTTCTTCACCCGCCAGCGGGACGAGCCCGCTTCACTCCGGCTTTGGGTCTACCCCGAAACGGTGCCCCTGGAGGAACTCGGTATCCCTTTGTACCGCCCCTACGGCGAAAGTTCGGGTGGCCAACCGCTGTTCGAGGATCCCAGCCGTCTCAAGGGTCTGCGCGACTATCGTGCCGGTGATTCGCTGAAGCGGGTCGACTGGAAGGCGACGGCCCGTCACCAGAAGCTCCGCAGCCGTATCTATGACCCATCCAGCAATCCCCAGGTGGTGATCGCGCTGAATGTCACCACGGTGCCGCCGCCCTACCGGGGCACCATTGCCGAGATCTTCGAACAGGCGATCTCGGTCGCGGCCACGCTGGCGACCGCCTATTCCGAAGAGCGTCTTCCCTTTGGCCTCATCTCCAACTGCTCCTACCCGGAGGAAGATTCCACGATCCGCGTTCCTCCCGGCCGCTCGGACCCGCAACTCTTCACGGTGCTGGAAGCGCTCGCGATGGCGGGCTCTTTCACCCTCGTCCACATGGAGCGCCTGTTGGAAGAGGAGACTCGCCACCTTCCCATGGGAAGCACCATCGTTTTGGTGACGGGACTCGTGACGCCGCGTTTGGATGGTGCGCTCAATCGGGTCCGCCAGCGCGGCCACCGGGTCGCCGTCGTCTATCTCGGCATCGAAGATCCCCCGCCCACGGTGGGTGGTGTCCCCGTTGACGACATTCGGCAGGCGCTGGACGGCATCTCCTTCACCCGCTTAGGCGGACAGTCCATGAAACGTGCCGACATCGACTACCGGCAGGCCGACGACAGCGAACCGCTCGAACCCGGTGCAGACGATCCGCTCGCTCCCGATGGCGACGACTCGGAAGATGCTGCTCCCGCAATGGCTGTTCGCTCCTCGCCCGCCGATTCCAACCCTTGGGCGAGGCCGGGGACCGCACGGGATGCGTCCAGGTCGTTGGCCGATCAGCCCGCGGCGGACGAGGACTCGCGGCCATGACGCAATCCGCGATGGCTGCCGCCGACAATCTCGACGCGGCTCCCAGCACGTCCCGGGATCTGCGCGCCACCACGCTACTCATCGTCTCCCTGCTCATGGAGTCGATGCCACTGATCGCGATCGTCGTCGTCGTCGGCAAGCTTCCCGGCAACCACGCCGAGACGATCTCCGCCTGGGGTGTCCTTGGTCTTGTCGGGACGGCGGTTGTCACGACCCGCTGGTTGTCGGGCCTTGATATCTCCGCCAATCGCCGCCGCTTGCTGGGTGCGCTGCTGACCATCGTTGCCTTGCAGGTGATCGGCCGCATGGACCTCTCGGAGTCTCTGCGCTTCTGGGACGTGGGCTGGATCAGCGAGCTCGCGGATCCCGACAGCAACGCGTTCCGCAAGTTCGGCCGTGTCGACCACGTCGTCAACGGCTTCCTCCTGCTCTTTATCTGGTTTCGCGGGGTCTTCCTCGCCAATATGGATCCGGAAGAGCGCGGGCTCATGTTCCCGATCTTTTGGGCCTCCCTCCTTTTTGGCATTGGTTTCATCGGTGGTGACGATCTTGGAGTCGAGAGCACCGTCCGGATCACGGCGCTGGTCTACGTGATGATCGTCCTCTCCGTCGTCGCCTTCCGGGCCGCCGGGCGGGCACAAGGCAGCGACGCCGGGTCGTTCCGTACGACGAGCGCCTCCTTCATGGCGACGCTTGCGATGGTTTGGGCGGCGATCGCGATCTTCATGTTGGTCGTCTTGCTGATCATCGCGGCGATCGCCGGTACGGGAGTCGCTGAACCGGTGACTGACACCCTGGGAGATGGGTTAGAGGCTTTGATCAAAGGATTCTCGTACATCCTTTGGCCCTTTGCTTGGCTCTTCGAGCAGTTCGGGAACAATGAAGCTAGCCCCCTCCAACTCGACGCGATCTCCTTCACGACGGAAGGCATCGGCGGCGCCGGGGACGAAGAGACCATCAAAGAGATCAACCTGAACGCTGGAGGCGGTGCCTTGGTCGTGCGCATCTTTGGCGCCATCGGCCTGATCGTTCTCTTTGCCATTCTTGTCACCTTCCTCTTCCGCCGGCTCAGTTCCCGGACCGCGGAGGAAGATGAAGAGCGCGACTCCCTCTGGGAGGAAGCTCACGTTCTAGACGACTTCCTCGGCTCGCTGCGCGGCCTGCGCAACCGTTTCCGTCGCGGAGATCGAAGCGCATCGAACGATGCCGCCATCGCCCAGCTCTACTTCGATGTCTTGTCCGATGCCGAGGGCCGCGGCCTGAGCCGCCCGCCCGCGCGTACCCCGTTGCAGTTCGCACGCGCGCTGAAGTCGCAGTACCGATCCGATGTTCCCGTCGAGATCTCGGAGCGCTTTACCCGCCTTCGCTACGCTGATGCGCCCACGCCAGACGCCGATCTCAGCCGCCTGCGGGGCGCCTGGAAGACCCTGCGCGAGAGCACGACCTAGGGTTGAGTTCTCCTGTTAGGGCTCTTTTTCTAGGAGGGCGCCCGCGCGATCCGGATCCGCGCCTCATCGTCGACGAATGCCACGGGTACGCACCCTTCCACATCCATCTGCGCCGCGAATGCAAGGTCATCGTGGAAGCCCAGCCCACGCAGTATCTCGGCGTGGGGCGCGTCCTGAAACGCGGTGGTTCCGTTCCGCCCGTAGGCCTGGAAGATTCGCCGCGCCAGCCGTGCCCCCGCGCCCAACGCGACGCCGGGCTCGAGCCCGACCAGTGTTTCTACGACCGCTCCCGCTGTGAACGTGTCCTCCACCGAGGGGCGCTGGCCCTCATCTTCGCCGCTGCAGACGATGGCGATGTCACCCGGGATCTCGAGTACCGCCCGCGCCACCGCGTCGCGATTCCGTAAGCAGCCCACCAGTGTGCGATCCGCTGCCCGCGCCAAACGCAGCGCGCGGGTGCCGTTGCTCGTGCACTGCACCATCGTCCAGCCAGCGACGTTGGCCTTGTGGAACTCCACCGCCGAATTGCCGAAGGCGAAGCCCTCGGGCGGCAACCCACCCCGCTCTCCGCAGAGCTGTGCCCCCGGAATCTCATGAGCCAGTGCCCGTGCTTCGTCGACGCCCGCGCTGGGATAGATCGCCGCCGCGCCGCCCGCTATCAATGTGGTGATCACGGTGGTGGCGCGCAGCGTGTCGATCACGATCGACGTCTGATCCTGGACTTGCGAGGGCTCAGGCGGACGCAAGAAGACGTGGACGTTGCGTGATGTTAGTGGCGATCGGCGTATGGACATGCGCATATCGTCCTGGGTCGTAGGCGTCGTCACAAGTCGACTGGCGTCTCTGGGATGGCAGCGAACCGCTTGGACCGCGGACTAGACTGTCGCCATGACCTTCCGCGACAAACTGCGGGCTGCCGCGGCCCGCAATGACTCCCTCCTCTGCGTTGGACTGGATCCGCAACCCGCGCGCATGCCCGTCGAAGACGTCCTCACCTTTTGCCGCACGATCATCGAAGCCACGAGCGACCTGGTTTGCGTCTACAAGCCGCAAGCGGCCTTCTTCGAAGCCCTCGGCCTGGAAGGCTGGAAGGCGCTCAAGGCCACCATTGAAGCAGTGCCGGACGATATTCCCGTCATCCTCGACGCCAAGCGCGGCGATATCGCCACAACGGCTGAGGCGTACGCCACGGCTTGTTTCGACGTCATGGGCGCGGACGCCGTCACAGTCAATCCCTATCTCGGTGGCGATGGTGTGCTCCCGTTCCTCTCCCGGCCCGATCGAACCGCCTTCGTGCTCTGCCGGACCTCCAACCCCAGCGCGCCGGACCTGCAAGACCTGGAAGTCCCCGTCGCTGATGGTGGAACCGAGCCCACTTACATGCGCGTTGCCGGCTTGGCCAACGAGTGGAACCGCGAACACCAGAACGTCGGCCTCGTCGTTGGCGCCACCTATCCCGAGGAGCTGTCGGCCATCCGTCGGCGCTGCCCGGATCTTCCCATCCTTCTTCCCGGTATCGGCGCCCAAGGTGGCGACCTGGAAGCATCCGTCGCCGTCGGGCTTGATGGGGTGGGCGGTGGGCTCATGCTCAGCGCCTCCCGTGCTGTGCTCTACGCCTCCGCAGGTGGCGACTACGCCGAAGCCGCGCGTGCCGCCGCGGACGAGCTGCGACTGGCGATCAACGTCGCGCGCGCTCAACGACCGGCCCCATCGATCGGCTAAGCGGCCTTCCCCGAAGGCTGAAGATGTCGGGTTCCCGTTGACGACGTACGCGCTTGTCGTACCGTTGCAGGAGAATGGGTGCGCCCCGCACCTGTGCCAACAGTAGGTGCGCCAGGCGTCATGACCATCGTCGATTTCCGGCTTGGAGATGTCGTTCGCCTGCGCAAGGCCCACCCGTGCGGTGGCACGGACTGGACCATCTATCGCATCGGCGCGGACATCGGCCTTGACTGCGACACCTGCCGCCGCCGCGTGCTCCTCAACCGTCGCCTCGCCGAGAAGCGTCTGAAGCAGTTTCTGAGCCGCGGCCCGGAGATCGATCCGGAAGTGGAAGCCGCGTTCCTGCCGCTTGACCAGGCCGCTCCGGAGATCGGAAAACAGGACGCGACCAATGGCTGACGAAGCTCCAGCCACCGGGGGAGCTTCCCTGCCGGATCTGCCCGATGCGACTCCTGTATCGGTTCACTTGAACCGCGACTTCCGGGTGCTCTGGCTCGCCCGCACCATGGGACAGACGGCCGCCAACACTGCGCAATTCGGCTCGCTCATCGTCATCGTCGAGAACACCGGATCGGGGTTTCTCTCCAGCATCGTCGTGCTCTCCTGGGTCCTTCCCGCCGCGCTGATCAGCATTCTTTCTGGCCTCATCGTTGATCGGGTGCCGAAGAAGTGGATGCTTTTTGTCGCCAATGGCCTCCGGGCCAGCGGTTGCTTTGTCTTCATCCTCTCCAGCCAAGGCACCGTCGAAATATTCATCCTGGTTCTGTTCCTCGCGTCCTTGGGGCCGTTCGTCGGTCCTGCCGAATCCGCGCTCGTCCCCACCTTGGTCCGACGTGAGAATCTCACCGCCGCCAACGCATTTCTTAACCTCATGCGCTATGTGGCGCAGATCGCCGGCCTCGTGGTGCTCGCTCCCGTCCTCGTCCGAGTCGCGGGGGTCGACGCGCTCTTCATCACGACAGGCGCGCTGTTCGCCGGGTCCGCGGTCTACTCGGCGCTGATTCCCATGGGCGTCGTCACGCACCACGACTCGACTGACATCGAGTTCCCCGACGAAGAGGCGCGACCGCGCACCAAAGGGCTGCGTGAGGCCCGGGACTTCCTGCGGGGCAATCGCGCGGTTTGGCAGGCGGTCGTGCAGTTGGCGCTTCTCGCCGCTTTGCTGCCCCTCCTCTTGGCCCTGACTCCGGTGTACGTGACCGAAGCGCTCGATCAAAAGGTCAGCGAGCTCCCGGTCGTCATCTTCCCGGCGATTCTCGGCATGCTCTTCGGTTTACGCATGGTTTCCGGCCTCGCCAGGTCCCGGGACACGGCCTGGTTGGGCACGGTGGGACTTGCCGTCTTTATCGGCGCCGTCGTGGCGCTCTCCCTGATCGACGTCTGGGCGGAGGCACTGGAGAATCCCCTGGCCTTGCGCGGCTTGGACATCGGTGTGATTGAGATCAGCCGTGAGACCCAGATCGTGATGATCATTCTGTTGCCAATGGGATTCGCGTTCTCCTTGGTCAATGTCGCCGCGAATGCCATCCTGAACGTGCGTGTGCCGGTCGGCATGCAGGGCAGGGTGTTCTCGCTCCAGACCGTCATGGCGGGCGCCGCGTCGATCCCTCCGCTTCTCATCGGTGGGGCACTTACGGAGATCCTTGACGTGCGAATTGTTCTCGGCATCTCGCCGGTCGTTTTGGTTCTCGCCTGGGCCTTCGCGCGGTTCGGCACCTTGAACCCCCGGACCGCCCGACGGCGCACCGCCGCGGCGCCTCAGTGACGGCGCGATGGCGCCTCCTCCGGGACCGCGTCAGCCGACGACCCCGCGATGACCGTGCTGCGGGCAGGCCCCCCGAGGCGGACCTCAAGCCTGCGGCCGATGTCTTCGCGCTTGAGCAGGCCGCTCTCAACCCGAAGCCTCAAGAGGGCGCCGAGTCTGAGCCAGCGGATGGCGAAGAGATCCCTCTGTTCCGGAATCGGAACTTTGTCGCGCTCTGGGCAGCGCAGGGGCTGTCACAGACGATTAACACGGGGCTTCAATTCGTTTTGCTGATTCTCATCGTGGAGCGCTTTGAGAGCAGCATTGCGGGCTCTGGCCTGATCATCGCCATGGCGGCGCCGCCCGTGGTCTTCGGTCTGATCTCGGGCATCGTCGTCGATCGGTTCGACAAGCGGACTGTCTTGGTTGTTACGAACGCTGTACGAGGCGTGGTGACCACGCTCCTGATCTTCGCCGATGTCTCAGTGGCGTCCATCTACGCCGTTGCATTCGTCACCGCAACCATGGGCCAGTTCTATCTCCCGGCCGCGAGCGCCACCGTGCCATCCTTCGTTCCGCACCGGCAACTCTTAGCCGCGAACTCCGTTTTCCAGCTGACGACGGTGACCGCCCAACTTCTGGGCATGGTGATGGTGGCGCCGTTGATGCTGAAGCTCTTTGGCTTTGATGCGTCGTACCTCGTTGCGGGGTTTGCCCTGCTCAGCACGGTCCCGATGCTCATGCTCCTTCCCCGGTTGCACCCAGATCGCACGTTTGACAGCGAGTCCTGGCGGCATCGGGCCCGCACCGTTCCCGGGGAACTGCGGGACGCATGGACCATGATCCGCGCCGATCGGATCACCACGCTGGCCATGCTGCAGCTCTCCACCGGCGGCATGTTGCTTTTCATGTTCGCGCTGCTGGTCCCTCGCTTCGTCAAGGATGTTCTGGAGAAAAACCCGGATGACTCAGTCTTCATCTTCTGGCCCGTCGGCCTCGGCGCGATCCTGGCGCTGCGGCTTCTGACCGTACTCGGCCGCCGGTACAGTCCCACGGGCATTGTCACGGTCGGCTTGTTTGGTCTGGCGGCCGCCATTGCGGCCATGGGTGCCGTCGACTTCCTCGTCGACTTCTTACAAGATGAGCAGCCCTGGGGGCGGCTCGGACCGGATCAGGTGCTTGGGGAGTCGCTACTGGTGGTGGTGGTCATCATCCTGGCGTTCCCGATGGGGATCGCGTACGCACTCGTCAACGCGCCGGCGCAGACGGTCCTGCATGAGCGCGCCCCGGCCGACATGCGGGGCCGTGTCTTCTCCGCCCAACTCATGCTCGCGAACGCGATCTCCATGTTCGCACTGCTGTTCATCGGCGCCCTGACCGACGCAATGGGAGTAGCAGCAGTCCTCTTCGTGGTAGGCGTGGCAACCCTGGCAATGGCCTTCTTCAGCGTCTACATGCGCCGCCTTGCGCACGGAGAGGCACAGAGCCTCGCCGAAGCACAGCGCGCCGGCAGCGAAGGCTCAGGTGGGCCCTCGCCGTAACGGCACGTGTGGCTGGCGTTCGTTGCGTCCGCTCCGGGGCGTGCCTATGCTTAAAGTCCGTCGCACACTCCGGTGGCGTGAAGTTTGGGATTCGCCATGCTTGAGATGACCATAGAGGCTGTTCGCGTCTCTCTGATGAACTACAACCGTGTGGTCATCCTCAAAGAGAAGGAGAGCAACCGCTTCCTTCCGATCTGGATTGGCGCTCCCGAGGCAGACGCCATCGCGATCAAGCAGAACGGCGCTCCCGTTGCGCGACCGATGACGCATGACCTGCTCACCAAGATCATCGAGGAGTTGGGTAGCAAGATCGTCCGCATCGTCGTCAACGACATCTCCAAGAACACCTTCTTCGCCCGCGTCTACATTGACTTCAACGGCACGGAGCTGGAGATCGACTCCCGCCCGTCTGATGCCCTCGCCCTCGCCGTGCGTGCCGATGTCCCCATCTTCTGCGAAGAGTCCGTGCTGGACGAAGCTGCTGTGCAGATGGACGACGATGGGGGCCTTTTGAATGCGCCCTCCGGCGACGAGCGCCCGCCCGCGGTGCGCGAAGAGGAGCTCGAAGGAATGTCGGCCTTTCGTGACTTCATCGACAGCCTTGATTTGGACGATTTCGGGGACAAATAGCCCCGCGCCCATGGCCGGGAGACTCGGCGTTCGCGCGTCAGTTTGTAGCCCGAATAACGCTGCCCACCTCTCTCCGATCCTTGAATTGCTGCACCGGATCACTTGTGATAGCCTTCCCAAAGTTTTCCAGGGAGCCAGGGTTTCGCAGTGAAACATCAGCTGCGGCCCGCTCTCGGCCTCTTGGGGATTGGTTGGTATTTCGCCACCAGCACGGTGTTGGGAGCGGTCGGCGGCCTCTGGCTTGACGACCAATTCAACAGCGAGCCGGTCTTTGTCCTGGTGGGCCTTATTTTGGGTTTGGCCGCCGCCGGATGGGGAGCGTATCGCTTGCTCCAAAACGTGCTTCGGGTCCGAAAGTGACTTGCTGGGCGAACCGACGAATCCTTTGAGCCGAGTGACAGAGCGCGGAGCGGAATGAAACGCCGACTTATCTACCTCGGGGCCCTCGTCCTTATCGTGGGCGGCTTCATCTTGGTGAAGGCCCCCACTCCCCCCATCGCCATCGCCGCCGAACCGATCAAGGACTTCGGTGGCTACACGGTCACCAACACGATCCTCTCGTTCTGGGTCATCATCGTGCTGGTCACGATCGCAACCTTGTTGCTCTACCGGCGCATCCGCAACGTGGAAGAGGCGCTCGTGCCGCAGGGCTTCCAGAACGTCATCGAGGCGCTCCTCGACGCCTTCTTCGCTGTCGTCAAGCTCGTCGCTGGTGAAAAGAATGGGCGCCGTTTCTTCCCAGTGGTCGCCGGGATCTTCATCATCCTGCTCTTCTCCAACTGGTTCGGCCTGTTCCCTTGGAACAATGTCATTGGCCGCACCGTCGATTCCCGTTTCGAGCACCTCGAAATCCTGGAGGAGGATGGCGAGGATATCTTGGCCGATATCAACGCCTTGGAAGAGACCGGCAGGCTCTCAATCTCAAGCTTGAACCGCACCTTCCAGATCGCCTACTACGACCCCATCCCCTTTGAGGTCGCCCATTTCCCCGAGGCGAACGAGCAGATCGCCGAGATCCGCAACGGGCATCTCTCAGAGCGTGAGAGCGCTGTTCGTGAACTCTTCGCGGAAGACCCCATCCCGACCGGAACCGCGGATCTCCACGAGGCGATCGAAGAGCGTTTCGACGAGATTATTCACGACTACCCGGCCAGTGCCGAAGAATTGGAACTCGTCGAAGCCGAAAGCCAAGAACAGTTCCTTGAGAAGGCGATCGTCTTCAATCTCTTGCTCCCGCCCTCTGAGGTCACCGACACGGAGCTCACGGGCGCCGAGTTCAGCAGTGGCGGCGTCAACCTGATTCCGATCAAGGCCACGGACTTCGAGTACGATCCCTACCTGGAGAAGGTCGTCGTCACTCTCAACGCCGAGGGGGCGATCACCAATGCCCGTCTCTTCGACACCACCGAGGTGCCCAGCGAAGACAACGTGGCCCCCGGCGATGCTGAGTTCGTCGTCAACCTCGTCACTCTCAATACGACGCACCTCGGCATCGTGCTCAAGCTCGAGGCTGAAGGCGTTGATCCCAGCGATGGCGTTGGCGAAATCTTCCCCTTCTTCCGCGCCATTGCCACCGATCTGAATCTTCCCCTGGCGATCGCCCTCTGGTCCTTCATCTTCGTCCAGATTTGGGGCGTCCAGAGCCTTGGCTTGGGCACCAACTTCGGCAAGTACATCGGCGTTGGTCGTGCGGCTGTCGTCAAGGGTCCGGTGGGAATGTTGGTGGGATTCCTCGAGATCATTTCCGAGATCTCCCGGATCGTCTCGTTCACCTTCCGTCTCTTTGGAAACATCATTGCGGGCGAGATTGTCCTCTTCATGTCGGCCTTCCTCGTACCGTTTGTGATCACCACGGTCTTCTATGGCCTGGAAGTCTTTGTGGGCTTTATCCAAGCCTTCGTATTCGCCATGCTTACGCTCGTCTTCGCCGTCACGGCGATCTCACACGGGGCGCATGACGAAGACGAAGACGAATTTGAGGGAGAAGCGGCCGACCACTAGAGGCCGCCTAAGTTAATACGGTATCTCGCGGCGCAGACCGCACAGGGAGGACCACATGCCAGATCTTTTGCTAGCTATCGGCGACACCGGGTTCAGCGATGGAATGAAATTCATCGGTGCCGGAATGGCCATCGGCTTCGGCGCCTTGGGCCCCGCCCTCGGCATCGGTTGGATCGTCGGGAAAGCCATGGAAGCCCTGGGTCGCAACCCGGAGGCCGCTGAGCAGATTCAGCCGAACATGATTCTGGGGATGGCCTTTGCCGAAGCGATCGGCATTTATGCCTTGGTCGTCGCGGTCATGATCGGTTTCGTTTTCTAACGAACCCTCCAGGACGAGAGAGGCCGGTCTTCAGACCGGCCTCGTCGAGAGTGCATAGAAGGATCGGAGGGACGCCGTGGACGGCTTAGGTATCAACTTGCCTGGCTTGATCACGCAGTTCGTCAACTTCGGCATCCTGCTCGCAATCCTCTGGATCCTCCTCTTTAAGCCGCTGCAGCGCGTTCTCGATGAGCGCAAGCGGCGGATCGAAGAGGGCCTCAAGGCCTCGGAGAGCGCGCAAGAAGCCGCGGAAGACGCCAAGGTGGGCGCGGAAGCTGAAGTGCAGCGAGGCCGTGAAGAGGCGCAGGCTCTTGTGGCACAAGCCCAGGAGATTGCGCAGCGCGTGCAGGCTGAAGCCCAAGAAGGCGCGGGGCGCGAAGCGGAAGCGATCGTGGAGCGCGCCAGACTTGAGATTCAGCAAGAACGCGATCAAGCGATCGCCGAATTGCGCTCCGAGTTCGCCGACCTGGCGATCACGGCAGCCGAGCGCGTGCTTGGCGAAGCCGTGGACCGAACGCAGCATCAGCGCCTCATCGATGAGGTGCTGGCGGAGTCTGCATTCTCAGCCGACGCAAGCCAGAACTAGCGAGCGACAGAAGGCGGAGTACTAGGTGGCCCGACAGGATCCAGCCGCGAAGCGTTACGCCCAGGCCCTCATTGAGTTGGCCCGGGAAGAGAACGCCCTCGACGCTTGGGTGGTGGACCTCGATGCACTGCAGGCTCTCGTGGTGGAACCGACGGTCTCGCAGTATCTCCAAAGCGCCAACGTGGGCGAGGCCAGCAAGTTTGCGACGATCGATCAGGGCCTGGAGGACAGCGCCCCAGCGGTGCGAAATCTGGCTAAGCTGCTGACGCGGAAGCGCCGGATCGCAATCGCGGATCAGATCGTCGACGCCTACAAGGATCTTGTCAACGAGGAGCGCGGCATCGCCGAAGCGACCGTGACGACAGCACAGCCATTGGACGATGCCGGCCGTAGCGCCGTGATCGCGGCGGTGCAGCGCAGCACGGGCGCTCGCGAGGTCAGCCTCACCGAACAGACGGACCGCGAAATCATCGGTGGCGCCATCATCCAGATGGGCGACCACATTATCGACGGCAGTGTGCGTACCCGCCTTGGTGGGCTCAAGCGCAGCATTGCCGGCAGCCTCTAATAGAGGGAGCGAACTATGGCCGCACGCCCTGAAGAAGTAGCCTCCATCATTCGGCAACAGATCGCCGAGTTTGATACGGGCGCAGTCTCCGCCGAAGTGGGCACGGTTGTTGAAACCGGGGACGGTATCGCCCGCATCCATGGCCTCTCCGGAGCCTTGGCCGGTGAACTGCTTGAGTTCCCGCGCACCGACTCCTCCGGCCGCCAGATCATGGGCATGGCCCTGAATCTGGAGGAAGAGATCGTCGGCGCCGTGATCTTGGGTGACGCGAGTCAGATTCAAGAGGGCGACGAGGTCCGCTCCACCAGCCGTGTGGCTGAGGTGCCCGTGGGTGAAGCGCTCATTGGTCGCGTCGTCAACGCGCTGGGTGAGCCCATCGATGGCAAAGGCCCGATCAACACCGACTCGACCCGACCCATTGAGCGGATCGCCCCCAACGTGGTGACTCGATCCGAGGTCAACACTCCAGTCCAAACCGGCATCCTCGCCATCGATGCGCAGATTCCAATCGGCCGGGGCCAGCGGGAACTCATCATCGGCGACCGCCAGACAGGCAAGACCGCCGTCGCTCTCGACACCATCATCAATCAAAAGGGCAAGGACTTGATCTGCGTCTACGTGGCCATCGGCCAGAAGCAGGCCAAGGTCGCCCAGCTCGTCAACGTCCTGGAGCGCGAAGGCGCCATGGGGCACACCATCATCGTCAATGCCGGTTCGGCGGACTCGGCGGCGCAGCAGTACACCTCCGCCTATGCCGGTGTCGCCATCGCCGAGTACTTCATGGAGCAGGGCCGGGATGCGCTCGTCGTCTATGATGACCTCTCCAAGCACGCGTGGGCTTACCGACAGGTCTCTCTGCTCCTTCGTCGGCCTCCTGGCCGGGAGGCCTACCCGGGCGATGTCTTCTACCTGCACTCCCGTCTCTTGGAACGCTCCGCCAAACTCAACGAGGCGAATGGCGGCGGTTCGATTACGGCCCTGCCGATCATTGAGACGCAGGCGGGCGATGTCTCGGCCTATATCCCCACCAACGTCATTTCCATCACCGATGGGCAGATCTTCCTGGAGACGGACCTCTTCAACGCCGGGCAGCGTCCCGCCGTCAACTCCGGCATCTCCGTTTCGCGCGTGGGCGGGAACGCCCAGATTCGCGCGATGCGGTCGGTCGCCGGGCAGCTTCGCCTGGACATGGCGCAGTACCGGGAACTGCAGGCCTTCGCCCAGTTCGGCACCAGCGACTTGGACGACACGACGCGCGCCCAGCTTGAACGCGGCCAGCGCCTGAGCCAACTCCAGATTCAGCCAGAGTACGATCCGCTACCCGTCGCCGAACAGGTGGCGCTGCTCTTCGCAATCAACGAAGGCTTCGCGGATGACGTGGCGGTGAACAAGATTCAGGACTACAAGGGCGCCCTGCGCGAGTACCTCAAGAGCAACCAGCCGGGCATCCTGGAGGCGATCGATTCCACGGGGGAGATGAGCGACGAAACGACCGCGTCGTTACGGTCCGCCCTCGCATCGTTCAAAGACACCGTTCCCTTCTAGGGAACCGAAGACCAGGTTCCCTTCGCGGGAACCGAAGACCCGTTCCCTTCGCGGGAACCGCAAACCAGATTCCGTCCCCTTCAGGGGACCCGAGATAGCGCACAGAGCAGGACAGCGGCGAGCAGAGCATGGCCAGTACCAAGGAAATCCGCCGACGGATACGGTCCGTCGAGAGCACGGCCAAGATCACCAACGCCCTCCAGTTGGTGGCGGCATCCAAGATGCGGCGTGCGCAGGATCGGGCGTTGGCAGCTCGGCCTTACGCCGAGCGGATGCGTCATGTTCTCGCCGATCTCGCGGGTTCCGGCTCCGAAGATGGAGAAGGTGCGCTTCACCCGCTCTTAGAGCGACGTGAAGTCAAAGAGACCGCCGTCATCCTCATCACCCCCGACCGTGGCTTGGCCGGTGGCTTGATTAGCAACCTCCAGCGGCACGCGGGCGAGCTTGTCCTCGATCCGAACCGGGCGGGCGACGTGTCCATGCTTCCCGTTGGCCGCAAGGGACTCGATTACTTCCAGCGCTTTGATGTCCCCTACCGCGCGGAATTTCGTGACTTGGGCGACTACCCCACACTCAGCGACACCCGGCCCATCTCCACCGTGGCCGTGCAGGATTACCTTGCCGGCACGATAGACCAGGTCCTCCTGGTCTATGCCGCGTTCGTGAGCACGGTGCGGCAAACCCCCACGACCATCCAGGTGCTACCGGTGGAAGCGCCGACGGCGGATGGAGACTCCGATCAGGGCGACAAGTCCGAGGTGGAGTACATCTTCGAACCCTCTCCCGAAGAGGTGCTGGGCGAACTGCTGCCGCGCTATGTAGAGATGCAGATCTACCAAGCCATCCTGGAAGCGGCGGCCAGCGAACAATCCGCCCGGATGGTGGCGATGCGGAACGCCACTGACGCGGCAAACGAGATGGTCGACGACCTCACGCTCGACTACAACAAGGCCCGTCAGAACCAGATCACCAACGAATTGCTCGACATCGTCGGCGGTGTCGAGGCGCTCGGCTAGCCCGGCATGCCCGCGGTCCTGTTCGACATGGATGGCGTGCTGGTCGATGGGGAACCGCTCCACTTCGCCGCCGTGAACGAAATTTTGGCGGAGGAACAGGTCGAACTCGACATGGACACCTACCGCCTCTACATGGGCACGACCTTGAGCCACACCTGGAACGATCTCCAGCAGCGCTTCTCGCTGTCTCACGACTTCGACTACTACGCAGAGCGCTATGACCGCGTCGTCATGGAGCAGTACCGGACCCAGGCGGTGCCCATGCTGGGCGCCCGGCAACTCCTGGATCAACTGCAAGAAGCGAACGTGCCTCGTGCCGTCGCCTCCTCTTCCAATCGCGCCTGGGTTGAGACCGCGCTTGGGGCGCTCGGCTTCCGCGACGATTTCCAGGTCATCGTGGCGGGAGACGAAGTGCGCAACGGTAAGCCAGATCCTGAGATCTATCTGGCCGCCGCGGAAAAGATCGGCGCTCAACCGGACACCTGCACCGTCATAGAGGACGCCCCGGCTGGAATCGAATCGGGGCGGCGTGCCGGGATGCAGGTCGTCGCTGTGCGGACCGAGATGACCGAAGGCCTCGATCTGGGCGGCGCAACGCGTATCATCGACTCCCTGGAGCAGTTCGATCTCCAGTGGCTCACGCAGACCTCCAATTCGGAGGCACCTCCCTATCAGGGGGGGAATGAAGGGAATGCGGTCAATGGCTAAACAAACAGTGACCGACCAAACCGCCCCCGTTGTGCTCTGCGATGTGAATGACGGCGTCGCCACGGTGACCCTCAACCGGCCCGATGCTCTGAATGCGCTCAGCGTCCCCGTCTGGGTCGAGCTGCAGGGCATCGTCGCGGAGCTGAGCAAGGCGGACGACGTTCACGTCGTCATCCTCACCGGCGCTGGCCGCTGCTTCTCCGCCGGCAACGACATCAAGACGATGCGCGACCCCACCCCGGGCGTCAGCGCCCGGATTCAACTTGAAGTCATCGACGCCATTGAGGCGTTGCCACAGCCGGTCATCGCTGCGGTTCACGGCTTCTGCCTCACCGGCGCCCTTGAGCTCCTGCTTGCTTGCGACCTGGTGATCGCAGCGGAGACCGCCCGTATCGGCGACACACACGCCAAGTTCGGCCTGGTCCCCACCTGGGGTGGCAACATGCGGCTGCCGCGCCGCGTCGGCCTCGCGCAGGCCAAGGAGATGGTTTACACCTGCCGCTTCTATTCCGGCGAAGAGTCGCGCCAGATAGGGCTCGTCAATCGCGTCGTCGCGGAGGATGAACTTCTCGAGGCCGCCCAGACCTTGGCACGGGAGATTAGTGAGAACAGCCGCGAGTCGATCGCGACGCAAAAGCGCATCATCAATAGCGGTTGGGAACATTCCCTCGCGGACGGGCTGCGGTGGGTGGAACGCTTCCACCCCGGATCCGCCGCGGATATGGCGGAACGGCTAGCCGGTTTCGGCAAGAAGCCGACACCGGCGAAGAAGTAAGAAACCCCCGTTTCAGCGGGGCGTAGGAGGTAGCGACATGGCAGCAGATGGACGAGTCGTCCAAGTAATTGGAACCGTCATCGACGTGGAATTCCCGCCGGGGAAGCTCCCGGCGCTGTTCAACGCCGTCAACGTCACCATGGATACCGGCACCGTCATTGTCACCGAGGTCCAACAGCATCTGGGCAACAACCGTGTGCGCTGCCTGGCCATGGACGCGACCGAAGGTATGCGCCGTGGCAATGAGGTCGAAGACACGGGCAGTGCGATCACCGTGCCCGTTGGAGAGGTGGCCCTCGGTCGTCTCTTCAATGTTCTCGGCGAGCCGCGCGATGATCTTGACCCGATTCCCGCCGACGCGCTGCGCTGGCCGATCCAGCGTAAGCCGCCCACCTTCGAAGAGCAGGTCGCCGAGGCGCAGATTCTGGAAACCGGGATCAAGGTCATCGACTTGATCGCGCCTTTCACTCGCGGCGGAAAGATCGGCGCCTACGGCGGCGCGGGCACCGGCAAGACCGTCATCATCCAGGAGTTGATCCGCTCCATCGCCAGCGAGCATGGCGGCTACTCCGTCTTCGCCGGCGTGGGCGAGCGCTCCCGCGAGGGCAACGACCTCTGGAACGAAATGAAGGACTCCGGCGTTCTCGACAAGACCGTTCTGGTCTTCGGGCAGATGAACGAGCCCCCCGGTGTCCGGCTGCGCGTGGCGCTGTCCGGCCTCACCTTCGCGGAGTACTTCCGCGACGAGCAGGGCCAAGACGTGCTGATGTTCATTGACAACATTTACCGCTACACCCTGGCGGGGCAGGAAGTCTCCGCCCTGCTTGGCCGGATGCCTTCCGCGGTGGGCTATCAGCCCACGCTTGCCACCGAGATGGGTGAGCTTGAAGAGCGCATCACCACGACGCCCAAGGGCTCCATTACGTCCTTCCAGGCCATCTACGTTCCCGCCGATGACTACACGGACCCCGGTGTCGCCACGACGTTTGGCCACCTCGATGCGGTCATCGCCCTCGAGCGCTCGATTGCGGCGCAGGGCTTCTACCCCGCCGTTGACCCGCTCGCTTCGTTCAGCCGCGCTTTGGACCCGAACATCGTCGGCCAAGAGCAGTACGACGTGGCCCGTGGTGTGCAGCAGGTCTTGCAGCGCTACAAGGATCTGCAGGACATTATCGCCATCCTGGGCGTTGACGAACTTTCCGACGAGGACAAAGAAGCCGTGGGTCGCGCCCGCCGCATCCAACGCTTCCTGACCCAGCCGTTCTTCGTCGCCGAGCAGTTCACGGGGCAAACGGGCGAGTACGTTTCCATTCGGGAGACGGTCCGCGGCTTCCGCGAGATCCTGGATGGCCAGCACGACGGCCTGCCCGAGCAGGCGTTCTACAACGTTGGCACCATCGATCAAGCCGTGGCGAAAGCCGCGACGCTCGGCGGCGCAGCCGCAGCCGGCGCCTAGCGCCTGTCTCAACCGGCCGGCTAGTCGCAGAGGGGACCACATGCCACTCACCATTGAAATCATCACCGGGGAGCAACTCCTCCATCGCGATGAAGGCATCGACGAGGTGATCGCTCCGGGCGGTCTCGGTCAATTGGGTATCTTGCCAAGTCACGCGGCGCTGTTCACCACCCTCCAGCCGGGGGAATTGATCGTGCGCAAGGACAACGTCGATGAACCCTTCTTCCTCAGCGGTGGCTTCCTGGAAATTAAAGACGACCTCGTGACGATCTTGGCGGATTCCGCCGAGGCCGGAGATGACATTGACCTGGAGCGGGCCGAAGCCGCGCGCGCGCGCGCCGAAGCCCGCGTCCGTGATGAGGGGACCCAAGATCGCGCCCGTGCTGAATCCGCGCTGCGCCGCTCGATGATTCGGATCCGTGTTGGCGAACGCCGCCGCCGACGGGGCCGTGCCGACATGGCGTCGGGCCGGGGCGGCGCCGAATAGCGTTCGCCTTCGCGTCTCAGTCTCGTTGTGAACGTCGTAGCTCCGGACGCGCCAGAGGGCTGTTGTCCTGAGCTGGGCTTGTTGAGCCCCGATCGTGCCGGTACGGTGAGAGTCTGAGTGTCGGGCAGGGAACCGGATGGGACCACGGTGAGCGATTCGACGTATCGAATCACGGGCGGCTGTCGTCTGACCGGCGTGGTGCAGATCGGCGGCGCCAAGAACAACGCCATGCCTTGCATGGCGGCCGCCCTTTTGACCCGGGAGCCGGTTCGACTCCACAACGTGCCCGACATCGTGGATGTGCATGTTCTCGCGGAGATCCTGCGGCGTCTTGGTGTCAGCGTAGATTTCGATCGCGAAGGACACACGCTCACTCTTCAGGCTGCTTCTGAACCCGGCTCGGCGCCTCCTGATGATCTAGTTCGACAGCTCCGGGGATCGTTCCTGGTCACCGGGCCGCTTCTCGCGCGTGTCGGCAACGTCGCGTGTGTGCCCCCGGGCGGTGACCAAATCGGGCTGCGTTCCGTGGATGTGCATCTCAGCGGCTTTGCGGCGCTGGGAGCGCAGGTGCAGTGGGAAGACGGTCACTGCACCCTGGCAGCGGATCGTCTCACGGGGGCGCGGGTGGTCTTGGATTACCCGAGTGTGGTGGGCACGGAGAACCTCATCTTGGCCGCTGTCCTCGCCGATGGACGGACGACGATCGTCAATGCGGCGATGGAACCTGAGATCGCTTGCCTCGCGGCAATGCTCAACGAGATGGGTGCCCAGGTCAGCGGCGCGGGCGGCCATACGATCAGCATCGATGGCGTGGAGTCGCTTTCGGGCGCCCAGCACACTCTTATTCCCGACCGCATCGAAGCTGGGACCTTCGCCGTGGCCGCCGCGATCACCGGCGGCAACGTGCTCATCCAGGGAGCGATGCCACACCATCTCTACGCGCTGCTCTCGAAGTTGACGGAAATTGGGGCATCGGTGGAGGAGCAGGATGGCGGCTTCCGCGTTGCGGGCGACCGAGCCCTGGTCGCCGCCAACGTCCAAGCGGTTCCGTATCCCGGTCTGGCGACGGATCTGCAAGCCCTGGTGACGACTCTGCTGACCCAAGCGCAGGGCACGAGTGTGGTTCATGAGCGGGTCTTCGAGAACCGCTTGGGCTATGTCGAAGATCTCCGCGCCATGGGAGCCCAGATCGATGTCGCAGGCTCAACCGCCACCGTCCATGGGCCCACTCCGTTGCACGGAGCCACCGTCCAGGGGCGCGACATTCGTTCTGCCGCGTCGCTCATGCTGGCGGCACTCGCCGCGGAGGGGACCACCGAACTGCGCGATGCCGCGCATCTCGCCCGGGGCTATGAAGATCTCGACGCGAAGCTGCGCGCGCTGGGAGCGGATATCGTTCCCGGCATGCCTCAACCGCAAGCTCCCGCAGTGCGCTGATGCCCAGATCCTCGCGCGTCCACCCGATAACACCGGAGACTCCAGCGCGGGGCTCTCCTCAGATACAATGTTCATCCCCGATCCGATCGACGTAGCGGGGTTCTGGAAAATCAAGGCTTCGGCGTTGGCGCCATATCGGCGTGAGTGCGTCGTTGGAACATCGACGCAGAAGCGTCGCTTGGAGAATGAGCGTCGGGGGTAGAGCCCGGCGCGGAGGATGCGGTGTTCGGTAAGAAGATTGGGATCGATCTCGGTACAGCCAATATGTTGGTCGCCGTTCGCGGGCAAGGTGTGGTGCTGCAAGAGCCCGCGGTCGTGGCGCTGGCCCACCGCGACAATGCCGTGGTCGCTGTGGGGACTGAAGCGCGCGGTATGATCGGTCGCAACCCCGAGTCGATCTCCGTGATCCGGCCCATGCGTGATGGCGTGATCGCGGACTACGTCGTGGTTGAGGCGATGCTGCGGTACTTTATCGCCAAGGTCGTGGGGCGCTTCAGCATCATTCGCCCTGAGGTCATGATCTCAGTGCCTGCGGGCGTGACCCCCGTCGAACAGCGGGCCGTCCGCGACGCGGCGGAGCAATCTGGCGCCCGGCGCCCGGCACACTTGATTCCGGACCCGCTTGCCGCCGCGATCGGCGCCGGGCTTCCGGTCTCCACGCCGCGCGGGAATCTCGTCGTCGATATCGGTGGCGGTCGCACGGAGGCGGCGGTCATTTCCATGTATGGCATGGTGGTTTGGGAGTCCGTCCGCATTGCCGGCGACCGCTTTGATGAGGCGATCGCGGCCTACGTCAAACGCCGGCACAACCTGCTGATCGGCGATCGCACCGCCGAGGATCTCAAGATCGCGGTGGGCTCTGCCTTGCCGGTCGAAGATACGCTGCGCACTCAGGTGCGCGGACGCGATCAGGTGTCGCAGATGCCCCGCACCATCATGGTCACCTCGAATGAGGTGGCCACGGCTCTACAGGAGCCCCTGGCGGCGGTCGTTCAGACGATCAAGGCGGTGCTGGAGAAGACCCCCCCGGAACTCGCCGCCGATGTGATCGACCGAGGCATTGTCATCACCGGCGGCGGCGCCCTCCTGCGCAACATCGACCAGCTGCTGACCGAGGAGACCGGAGTACCCTGCCACGTCGCAGACGAACCCCTCCAATGCGTCGCGCAAGGGGCCAGCCTCTCTCTCGAGTACATTGACGTCATCCGCCGCAACCTCCCCTCTGACGAGGGGCTGCTGGATTCCGCTTCGGTCTAAACGCTCTTCTGGGATCCCAGGCTTCGAGATCGTGCGGCGCTAGTCCGCGTTCTCCGCGTCCTCTCGTGCCTGGGAGAGTTCGGCACGTCGCTTCAGGTAGTAGGTCATGCTCTGCAGTTCCAGGACGGGGTCGATCTGCTTGAGATGCACCCCTGCCGGCACTCGGCCCACGATCGGTGCGTAGTTCAGGATCGAATGCACGCCGCTTGCCACGAGCAAGTCGATCATGTGCTGAGCTGCGAGTGCGGGGACCGCGACAATCCCAATGTCAACAGGCGTCTCCCGCAGCGATGCCTCGAGATTGGCCACGTCTTCCACCAAGAGACCATCGGCCCGTTGCCCGATCTGATTGGGGTCCGAGTCAAACGCCCGGACGACATTGAACCCTTGGGGACCGAAGCCCCCATACCCCAGGATCGCTTGTCCTAATCGACCGACTCCGATCAGCGCCAGCCGCCATTCGCGATCTAAGCCCAAGATCGTCTGTAGGCGTTCGAGCAGCTGCAGCACGTTATAGCCGCGGCCCTGCTTCCCGAACCGCCCGAAATAGGAGAGATCTTTACGGATCTGCGCGGGCGTGACGCCCAATTGCTGGCCAAGCTCTTGCGAACTCACGACATCGCGTCCTTGCGCCTGTAGGAGCGAGAGGGCGCGCGCATAGACCGGCAAGCGGCTGATGACAACGTCCGGGATTTCTGGGCTGATCACGCGTCGGATACCCCTCGGACGGGTCGCCTACCTGAGAAAATAGGCAACCTGATATTAGTTCAGGATACCTTGACAAATCGGAAGAACAAATGCGTGCATACGGGTATGAATGAGTATGAGTGACTTTGGAATCTCAGAAGGCGAGCCTGGTGGAGCCCTTGTTTCGCAGACGGGCACCACGGAGCGGATCGCCTTGGCTAGGCGGCCCTGTTCCCGTATTCCGGCGTCAGCTCTGCGGACGCGATCTCACCAGTCACGCCGTCCCAGACGAGCAAAATACACGACATTGACGACGGCAGCTCTGATCGGAAGCCTCGCTCCACGATCCGTTCCAAATGCTCTTTGTCGGCCTCGTGATAGGGGTCGTCGATGAACGCTTGGATTTGCGTCAGACTGCAAATGTCAGAGGCACCCCGCGCCTGTTCCCAGCCCTCGATCACTGTCCGCAACGTCTCCCGCTGATTCTGCAAGCGCAGCAGCAGGAATTGATCGCGGTCAGCCTCCCCCAGCGCAGCCTCAAGGATGCTCGCTTCCAACCCCTCAACCCGATTCCCCAGGACGACGAGGGAGTACCGCAACATCTTCCCTTGCTGATGCCAGTGTCGTTCCCGCAGATCTCGCAGTGACAGCTTCACCGCTGTGCCGGCCTCATCCAACTCGGCGGCCAACACCTCCAAGCCCTGTGGGCAGACTTCGAGCAGGCTGGAGTCGAACTCTTGGCAGGTTTCGACGATGTCGGCGGGAACCGTCGGTTGCCCGCCCGCCATACGGACCTGCGTCCGCAGGCTTCTCCAGGCGAGGTAGCGGCGGCGTAGGGATTCGACGTTCCGTGTCAGTTGGTAGAGTTCCAAGCCAGTCTTCTCCCTCACCTACATCATCGGTCGAGGATGAGTGAACGCACACGAGGGAAGCCCCTACCGGGAGGAATCATGTCCCTGAACGGGTAGACGACGGACCGCGTCCGTCGTCTACCCGGGATCTGGCATGCACTCCGCTTTGCGCGGAGCGGCGAGGCCAAGCTCCCGGCGTTGCCCGGCTTGACTCACATCATGGAACCAGGCGGTTCCGGCACGCCGAAGTCGTCGGCCGCGAGATCGGCCAGCCGCTGCAGTGTCGTCTGATCCAGGGCCGGAAGGTCCGTGCTGGCGATAGAATCCGCAACTTCCGCCGCGTTCTTGACGCCGGGGACCACGCTGGAGATGGCGGAATGTTGCAGGACGAATCGCGTCGCCACCTGGGCGAGCGGTACGCCGTTTTCCGACAGGAACTTCAGCGACTCTGCCCGCTCGAGATCTCGCCCCATCAAGGATGCAGGTTCGACCGGGCGGTCGTAACCCTGAGTGAGCGCGCCCGCCGCGAGATTCCGGATCCCGATCGCCGCCATCCCGAGCTCCGCGGCCAACCCCAGAATCTGACCGTGATCCCACAACGTGGATCCGGGCGCCGGCTGGATGCCTGCGCTGGGATTCAGCACGTTGTAATAAGCCTGGACGCTGTCCAGCTCGCCGTTTTGCATGACCTCCCGCACCGCCGTAGGGTCGCCCACTCCCGTGAAGCCAACGAAACGCACCGAGTCCGACCCGCGCAGCCGGTGCAAGGTTTCCACCACCCCGCCTTCTCCCAGCACCGTCTGGAGCGTCAACGACCCTCGGGTATCACCCTGGTCTGGCGTGATCCGGTTGTGCAGTTGGAACAGATCGATGTACTCGGTGTGGAGGCGCTCCAGGCTGGCGGCGAGTGAACGTTCGATCGCCCCGGAGATATCGTCCAAGTCCTCGGTCGTGAGAAAGACCTTGGTCCCAATCACGGTCTCTTCTCGCCGGCCACCACGCAGCGCGTCGCCCAGGTTCTCTTCCGCTTTGCCGTTCCCGTAGCCCGGCGCCACGTCGAAGAAATTGACCCCCTCAGTCAACGCATGGTCGATCGCTTCACGCACCGATTCGTCGGTTGTCTCGCCCCAGACGTGCCCCAACCCGCCCCCGCCGATCCCGATCTCCGAGACCATCAAGCCCGTGCTGCCCAGTTGTCGATAACGCATCATGGATGGGTCCTTAGCTCTTCTCGTGGGGTGGAATTTCGACGGCGAGATCTGGTTTCGAGTGTGGAATGCGGGCAGCGTAGCGGCTGATGGCGCGTTACCTCCAGGGCCGGCGGACGTGAGGTGCCGCGCGACGTGACGCATTCCGATGCCGGCCGACGTCGCGATCAGCGAGGAGTCATACTGCGTGGGGAGACAGCGGATGCGCTCACCACTATCAGCCTCGGACTACCCATCCCTTCACGATGAACCGTGCCGGTACCCGGACGCTCGGTCTGGCCTGGAGCGCCATCCGTACCTCTACCGGCAGGGCAGAGTCTACGCAGCCCAGCCTCATTACGAAGAGGCGCTCTCCTTAGAAGAGGTCCCTATCGACCTCGGCAGCGCCGTCGTCCCGCTTGGCGAGGCGTTGGGTCTGCTTGACGCTGCTCCCCTCTCCCAACGCATCCCGCTCCTTGCCGTGGGATCCAATGCCTACCCCCGCCAGCTCCTCGATAAGTTCGAACAGCACCCTGTCGACGATGACTCCGTCCTCGTCCTCGGCTGCACCCTCAGCGATGCGGTCATCGTCTACTGCGCGTCGCTCTCCCTGGGCAACGGATACGTGCCGGTCTCTTTAGGTGCACAACCGGGCGCTGAGACCCACACTTGGATCCAATGGCTGACAGGTCCACAGCTCGAAGTCATTGCCCGAACGGAGGGACAGCGCTACGCCCTCGTCGAGTGTGGACGTACGGCGTCCGCTGGAGCCACAGTGACTCTGCACGGACTGCCGGCGTCGACTGGGCCGGCCAAGGTCTACGGCTGGCTCTTCGACTCCCTGCTCACTCCATCCGGAGCAGGGTTCGACGGTGGGAGCCCGGAAGCCACCCATTTCGCGGGGAATCCTCCCGAGGGCTACCCAAGCGATCCCGCTGGAGTTGGCCAAGACGACGTACTCCACGATGTCGTTGACCGTGCGCTGCGAGGCAGCCAGGGAATCCTTACTTGGGATGGCTGCGCCGTCCCCACCGATCGGCGCCAGGATCTGCGCGACTTCTTGGCCACACAAGGCGTGGCCAACGGAATCCCAGCGCATTGGAGCCTCGTGGATCGCAGTCAGCCGGACTTTGCGCAGAGGCTTTGCGACGAGTCACGCTGACTTGGATCGTCAGACAGCGCCTCCCCGCCGCCGTGCTCGGAACAGGCGAATAAACACGGCGAAATCGCTGCAAAACAGCGTCTCGTTTTGTTCCCAACGACCGAGTATCTGAGGCCCTGCGCTGGTACAATATGCACAGGTCTCTGCGCGACAAAGTGCGAGAAAATACGAGCGAAAGAAGCCTTCCCCGCTCCGCGCTGCCAACCCAGCGCGGAGCAGCGAGTGGCACGCCCGTCAACCTCGTTGTGGTGTTCTGAGGCTCTGGCTGCTGAAGGGTACGCATGGTCACTGAATCGCAGAATATTCGACCGCGGCGCATCGTCGACGAGATGCGCACGTCGTATCTCGACTATGCGATGAGCGTCATCGTTTCGCGTGCACTTCCCGATGTCCGCGACGGCCTGAAGCCAGTCCAGCGTCGCATTCTCTACGCCATGGATGACCTTGGCTTGCGTGCGAACACCAGCCACAAGAAGTGCGCCCGCATTATCGGCGAGGTGCTCGGCAAGTATCACCCCCACGGGGACTCACCGGTCTATGAAGCCATGGTGCGCATGGCTCAGGACTTCACCCTCCGCTATCCCCTCGTCGATGGCCAAGGCAATTTCGGCTCGATCGATAACGATCCGCCGGCCGCCATGCGCTACACCGAAGCCCGGCTCAGCCCCCAGGCGGAGGAGCTTCTGACGGATCTCGACAAACAGACGGTCGACTTCAAGGCCAATTTCGACGACAGCCTCAACGAGCCCGTTGTGCTCCCCGCCCGGCTCCCCAACTTGCTGATCAACGGCGCCGCCGGCATCGCAGTCGGCATGGCGACGAATATTCCCCCGCACCATCTCGGCGAGATCGCCGAAGGCGTCAAGATGCTGCTCGACAACCCGGACGCGGGCGTCGATGACCTGATGACGGTCGTGCAGGGACCGGAGCTCCCCTCCGGCGCTATCGTCTTCGCCGGCCAGGACCGCGTCTGGTTGCGCGACCTCTACGCCACGGGGCGGGGCCGCTTCGTCATGCGTGCCGTCCAACATGTGGAAGAGACCGCGCGCGGCAACCGTATGCAGATCGTGTACACCGAGCTGCCGTATCAGCTCAATAAGGCCGCGCTCGTGGAGCAGATCGCGAATCTCGTTCGCGACAAGCGCCTCGACGGCATCGCGGATCTTCGCGACGAGTCCGACCGTCATGGCCTCCGCGTCGTCGTCGAACTCAAGCGCGACGGCAACGTCCAAATGACGCTGGCCCAACTCTTCAAGATGACCCCACTCCAGACTTCCTTCAACGCCAACATGGTCGCCTTGGTCGAAGGCCGCCCCGTCCGCATCTCGCTCAAGCAAGGGATTCAGGCTCACATCGACCACCGGCGCGAGATTATTCGGCGCCGCACAGAGTTCGACCTCCAGAAGGCCCAGGATCGGCATCACATCGTTGAAGGCCTGCTCAAGGCCATCGATGAGATCGATCGCATCATCAACGCTATCCGGGAGGCCGAATCCGCGGACGCGGCGAAGCAGGCACTGCAACAGCCGCCATTTCTCCTCAGCGAGCGCCAGGCGCAGGCGGTTCTGGACATGCAACTCCGTCGTCTCGCCGCCCTGGAGCGTGGCAAGCTCGAAGAGGAGTTCCAGGAACTCACGGAGACCATCGAGTACCTGGAAGGACTCCTCGCCGATTCCAAGAAGATCGACAACCTCATCAGGGACGATGTCACCGAAGTGACTGAACTGTATGCCGGAGACCGCCGCACGGCGATCGTGGCTCAGGACGTCGCCGACTTCAACGCGGAGGACCTGATCGCGCATCAGGCCTGCGCCATCTCCGTCAGCGCCGAAGGCTACGTCAAGCGTGTGCCCCTCGAGACCTACCGGGCGCAGCATCGCGGCGGCAAGGGCGTGAAGGGCATGACGACGCGGGAAGAAGACCTGGTCACCCATCTCCTGGTTGTCGACACCCATGACTTCCTCCTCCTCTTCACCGATAGAGGCCGCGTCTTTAGTCTCAAGGCCCACGAAGTGGAAGAGCGATCGCGCGAGGCACGCGGCTTGCCGCTTCGCAATCTCATCCAGATTGATCCGGGCGAGAACGTGACCGCGATCGTCCCCGCCAGCGAGTTCACGCAAGATTTCATTCTCCTGGCCACGCGACAGGGACAGATCAAAAAGACCCCCTTGGAAGAGTTCGCCACGGTGCGGCGCGCCGGGCTCATCGCCTTCAATATCAGTGACGGCGATGCCCTTGTCCGTGCCGCCTACGCCCACGAAGGCGATGACGTGATCGTCATGACGGATGCGGGTCTCGCGGTCCGCTTTCAGGTCAATTCGCTGCGTAGCGCCTCTCGGGGTAGCGGCGGCGTCCGGGCCATTCAAGTGCCGGACGCGGTTGCCCTGATCGGCGTGGAAGCGGTCAAGGAGAACCACGAGTTCCTGACCATCACGACCCGCGGCTATGGCAAGCGAACCAAGGTCACGGAGTACCCGCAGAAGGGGCGAGGCGGTAAGGGCATGATCGCGCACAAGGTCACCGACAAGACCGGCCCCGTCGTCGCCTTGCATCAAGTCAGCGGTGAGGAAGAGGTCGTACTGATTGCTGAGGGCGGCAAGTTCCTACGCACCCGCGTCAACCAGATCGCCGAGGTTGGACGATCGACGCAAGGCGTCAAAGTCATGAGCACTGACGACGATCGTGTCGCCGCCGTCGCTGTGGTCGATATGTCACGGAGCTTCGGCGAGAAGCCCGGCTTGAATGAAGCTGGCTTGAATGACGCGGATTCGAGCGAGAGCGGCGAGGCGAACGGGGTGGATGCCTCCACCGCTGAGGCGACTCCAGCCGACCCCGCTGAAGAGGCAGCGGTCGATCCGGCTGCCAAAAACGGGCGCACTCCTCGCCCCCGCAACGGCAAGAGTTCCTCGTAAGACACCGGGATTTGGTTTAGTAGCCCAGCTTCTGGTCGACGATGTTCGTCAGCGGTTCCCCCGCCACGTAACGGCGCAAGTTGGCGATAAAGAACTGCGCGGCCTCGTCCAGGTAGTTGGGCATGTTGCCGCTGTTGTGCGGTGTGATGATCAAGTTCGGCGTCTGCCACGATGGATCGTCGGCCGGGAGTGGTTCCGGGACCGTGACATCCGTGTAGACCGCTGCGATTTCGCCAGAGTGCAGCGCCGTTTGCATCGCGGACCAGTCGATGACCGGCCCGCGCGCGATGTTGACCAGCATCCCCGTCTCCTTCATTGCCCCGAATTCCGCCGCTCCGATCAGCCCGGCGGTTTCCGAAGTGAAAGGCACACACAACGCCACGTAGTCCGACATTGCCAGAACCTCGTGAAGCTGGCCGTTGGGGTAGAGCGCGTCGATGTGTTCGGCACGATCGCCGGGCCGGGCCGACCGCTTCGTCGCCACGACCCGCGCTCCGAAGGCCGCGCTCAGTCTCGCCACCTCCGCCCCGATCGCACCCAAGCCGATCACAGCCACCGTGGCGCCGCGTAGATTCGTGACCTGGTAACGGGTCCACTTCGCGACGCGCTGATTATCGTGAGCGAGTGGCATCTGCTTGGCGTGCATTAGGAAGAACGCCAGCACCCACTCCCCGATTGGCGTGGCATGGAGACCGCTCACGTTCGTGATCGTCACCCCTTCCGGTGGATTCGCTTCCAGAATCCCATCAGCGCCCGCCGATGCAAGCTGAATCCAGCGCAGTGGCCCGCCCGCCGGAGGGAACTGCATCCCAGGCCAGGTGAACGAAAACCAGACCTCGGATTGCGTCAGTGCCTTGGCGATCTCTTGATCGACCGCCGCGGTGTCAAGACGGGCGGCGTCCACGACCGTACGGTCCGGATCGGGATCCGGCGCGTTCAATCGCGCCAGTGCTTGCGGACTCAGGACGTGCAGTCGTATGCGGTCATCGACGGCGCGAATCTGCTCTTCAGTCGCGGACGAGATCGGCAGAAGGGAGGAGATCTGTATTTCGCGGCTCATCGCGCGAGGATAGTCTGCCATCTGCTCACCCGACCCACGTTGTCCACGTCCCTCCCCTCATATACTGGAGCCACTGCATCTCGCGGCATCCGACTGCGAGAGCCAGCCCGGAGCGTGATGACCACCCGTATCGCCAAGGACGCGTCTTCCACCAGCGAGTGGCGTCTCCAAACTACCGCTGCCGAGCAGACCCGTGCGCTCGGGGAACGCCTGGGCAGGTTGGCTCCGGCAGGTACCGTGGTGCTGCTCTCCGGAGATCTTGGCGCGGGAAAGACCGTCTTCGCACAGGGAGTTGGAAGTGGGCTGGGTGTTCCCGGTATCGTCGCCAGTCCTACGTTCGTGCTCCTCAACGAGCATCTTGGCGGGCGTCTCACGCTTCAACACGCCGACCTCTATCGGCTGTCCGGTGGGGACGAGATCGCGGAACTCGCGCTCGATGAGGCGGCCCTCGATGCCGTTCTGCTTGTGGAGTGGCCAGAGCGCGCTGGCGATGGACTCCCCGCCGATCATCTCTTGATCGAAATCATGCCCGGCTCCGGTGAGGCCGACCGCGAACTCTGCTGCCGCGGGCAGGGACCGGCGAGCGTCGCGCTCCTCAATTCCATTCGCGCCGGCGTTGGTCACTGATTAGAGATGGAACTTGCGATCGACACCGTGGGCACGACCTCCAGCGTCGCCATCAGCGACGAAGGACAGCCCGTGGCTGAGATTACTTGGCCCAGCGGGCGGCGCCACACCCCCACCCTTGTGCCCATGATCGACGCCGTCTGTGACAACGCCCACGTCGAACGGACCGATCTTGCCGCTGTCTTCGTCGATCTGGGGCCGGGGGCGTACGGCGGGATTCGGGCGGGAATGGCCGCCGCCGCGGGCTTGGCCTCCGCTCTCGACATTCCCACCGTGGGAATCAACCGCTTGGAGATCGAATCCTACGCACACGCCGCCGCCTCCGGTTCGGCGGCCACGGGACCGATCGTGGCCTTGCACAATGCGGGGCGTGGACAGTTGGCCGTCGCCGCCTACCTGGGACCGGCGGCTCACTGGCGCGAAGAGACCGCCCCCACGCTGATGACGCCGGTCCGGCTGGCGGACTTTCTGCGAGAGTTCCGCGACGTGGGTGTGCTCTGCGGCGAACTCGATCGACTTGGCGCGGCCGGCGTCGACCATCTGTCGCATCTTGGCTGGACCCTGGCAGGCCCCGCCGCCAGCATGCGACGAGCGACCTTGCTCGCGGAGTTGGCCTGGCGAGTGTGGCAACAGGGGCAGGTCAGGCAACAGCGGATGGCTGGACAAGCGCCGACGCAGGACAGTTCGCCGGGCCCCCTTGAGCCTCTCTACATGCGAGATCCAGCAATCGGACCGCAGAGTCCGATTGTCGAGGAACCCTTCCCGCTCCACGATGGCGCGGCCGGCTAGACAACGAAGACTGAATCCCTGGAGGCAGAAGCGTGAGCGTGGAACGAACTCTGGTCCTGGTCAAGCCTGACGGCGTGCAGCGAGGGCTCGTCGGTGATGTTCTCGGGCGGCTGGAAAAACGAGGTCTCAAGCTGATCGGGCTGAAGCTGATCCGGATGGATGATGCGCTGGCCGACCAACACTACGAAGCGCACGTGGAGAAGCCGTTCTTCCCCGGCCTGAAGGCCTTCATGACTTCCTCGCCGCTTGTTGCCGCAGTCTTCGAAGGTCCCAATGCGGTGCAGGCCGCCCGTGCCACGATGGGCGCGACCAATCCCGTTGAGTCAGGTGCCGGCACAATCCGTGGCGACTTCGGCATGGATATTGGCCGCAACATCGTGCACGGTTCCGATTCACCGGAAGCGGGCCAGCGCGAGGCGGGAATCTTTTTCCAGCCCAGCGAGCTGCTCACCTGGGAGCGGGATACGGACCGCTGGATCGTGGAATAGCGGCAAGTTGCCCCGGCGAACCTGAAAGATTCCCCGGTTCGCCCGCGGATCTCTACACTAGAAGCCGACTCACTCGATGCGCAGGAGCTGCTTGCCGTGGCCCCAGAGTCCTTCGAGGTCGTAGAACGCACGCTCCTCGCGGCCAAAGATATGCACCACGACATCCCCGAAATCGAACAGCATCCAGCCCGAAGCGGGCGTTCCTTCGATCCGGGGGCGCTGCTGCGCGGTCTTGCGCAGCGCGTCCTCGACGGCGTCGAATTGCCGCTTCGACATCGTCGATCCGATCACGAAGTAATCCGCGATGGACGAGACCTCGGAAATGTCGAGCAGCACGATGCCTTCGGCTTGCTTCTCCGAAAGCTCGTCTACCGTGCGTCGGGCCAATTCCACGCCGCGGACGTCCGGACGCGCAGCGACTTCAGTCGATTCGTTCAAGTGGGGAACCCTTTCAGCGCGGGCGAGTATATCACCGCGGCTTCGCTGGAACTGCGCTCCGGCACGCACCGCGGGAGCGGCGCTTGCAAGAGGGACCGCTGATGGCGGCACTGGCGAGCCCGAAGTCCCGCATCGTTGTCGCTATGAGCGGAGGCGTCGACTCCTCCGTCGCCGCCGCGTTGCTCAAGGAGCAAGGCCACGAAGTGATCGGCATCACCATGCGGCTCTGGACTGAGGCCCGTCCCGAAGCCTTTAGCGGCAAGACGCAGTGCTGTGGCATCGAGGATGTTGAAGATGCCCGCCGCGTCGCCCAACAGCTCGACATTCCGCACTACACCCTCAATCTGGAGCGGCCCTTCAAGCGCCTCGTCGTCGACAGCTTCATCGACGACTACGCTCACGGACTCACGCCAAACCCCTGCCTCAACTGCAACACCTTCATCAAGTTCGACCTCTTCCTGGAACGTGCGCTCGCTCTCAAGGCTGACTACATCGCCACTGGTCACTATGCCCGCCGAGTCGAGCCGGCTGGCGGCAGCGACGCGGGCAGCGGCGTCGAACTGCACCGTGCCGTCGATTCGAATAAGGATCAGTCCTACGTGCTCTACACCCTGACCCAGGCCGCCTTGGATCGCACGCTCTTTCCCGTTGGCGATCTGCAGAAAAGCGACGTCCGTGAGGTCGCTGTCCGTCACGGTCTCGGCGTCGCCGAGAAGCCCGACAGTGTCGATATCTGCTTCGTCCCCGGCGGCGATTACCGTGAGTTCGTCGCCAAGTCTCTCCCCCCACGCCCCGGCCCGATCGTCGGCGCGGACGGCGAGACCTTGGGCCAGCACTCCGGCATCCAAGGCTTCACCATCGGCCAGCGCCGTGGCCTCGGCGTCACCACAGGGGAGCCCGCCTTCGTCACCGCCATCGATCCCGCCACGGACACGGTGCACCTCGGCCGGGAGGCCGATCTGCTCACCACTGACTTCGTCGCGCGGGATAGCCGTTGGTTCGTTCCTGTACCTCACGAGCCCATCCTCGTGGACGTTAAAGTCCGCTATCGCACCGAACCGGTCCCGGGCCGGGTTCACTGCGACGTCTCGGGCCGGGTGCACATTGCGCTCGACTCACCAGCGCGGGCCGTCGCTCCGGGCCAGGCCGCCGTCTTCTACCAAGGAGACCGGGTGATCGGTGGCGCCACGATCGACCGTGCTCCCGTCGATGCGGAGCACGTCTAGCCATCGGCCAAGGTTCGAGCCACGAGTTGACGGGTCTCTGGCGCGAGTGCGCAGCCCGGTCGCGCGAACAACAGTCCCGCAACTGGGTATGCGGTCGCTTTGATATACTCCCGCCCGCGAGCCTTCCGAGATTGAGTGACTGCAGCTAGCTGCTCCGAGCTGCCGAAAAGCAGAGGTCCATGCCCGAACTCTCCACCCTGGTCGACATCCGTGACATCGTCATCATCATCTTTGGCATCCTTGGGCTGATCGCGCTGATTCTCTCCATCGTCTTCACTGTCTTGATTGGCTGGGGCGTCCTCAAGCTCATACGGGTCTCTCGGAGCACGGTCACGGACGGCGTGACCCCTGCTCTGGAGAACGCGCGGGAGACCGTGCAGGGGGTGCGTGGCACGGTGGCGTTCGTCGAAGAAGCGGTGGTGAGCCCCATCATTCGGGTCTACGGCCTGGCGAGTGGTGTCCGCCGGGGCTTCCGAGTCCTCTCGCGCACCAAGGACGACTAGGGAGTCAGCACAGGCATGGGATTCCGACGCGGCATACTCTTTGGCTTCTTCGTGGGTGCGATCGCGGTGATCACCAGCCGCCGTGCGCAGGACGAAATCGACTCGCCCGGCACTGATGCCAATACGCAGTTCAAGGATCTCTTGGACGAAGCGCGCTCTGCCTTCACGGAGGAGTCGACCAGGACGGAAGAGCGCCTACATCGTCGTTTCACCGATGCGCGCGACGCCGGAAAACTTCCTCCCGAGAGTTAGCCCCCCGCGCTGCCGTTCCTACCACCGCCCGCATGATCAGCGGTCGGGCGTCGATCGGCGCCGGGCAGCGCCCGCGTCTAAGCCGAGTGCCCCCGCGCCCCGGCGACCGAAGAGACGCGGGAGCCGCGTGGGCGACCCAAGAAACAAGCTCATCTCGCGACTCGTTGATATACTCAGCCCTTGTGGAGAGGTGTCCGAGTGGTTGAAGGAGCCGATCTCGAAAATCGGTGGGCGTTAACGCGTCTCGTGGGTTCGAATCCCACCCTCTCCTCCACCAAATCCCACATCACAGGGGCGAACAGGCGCGAGGCCCCATTTTGAGAATCTGCATCGATCCGGAGAGGTGTCCGAGTGGCTTAAGGAGCACGCCTGGAAAGCGTGTGGGGGTTCGCCCCTCGTGGGTTCGAATCCCACCCTCTCCGCCACAATCTTTTTCCTGCGCTCTGTCCCCCGCCGACTCCCATCAAGACCGCTGACCGCGGCGAGTTCTGAACGCCACACGGCCCGCCCATCGGCGGGCCGTGTGGACTGAGATTCGGCGTCTGCCTCAGACACCAGACGGAATCATCGCGGTAGTCCCAAGCCCCGCGTCGCGATGATGTTGCGTTGGATCTCGCTGGTCCCGCCGGCAATCGTCGAGGGCACCGCCGCCATGTAGTTGTGCGCCATCGCCCCCTTCCGCGCCCGAACGTACTCCGAGCCGCGATCTAGGATCTGCGAGAACAGCCCGCCGATCTTCAGGTCTGTCGTGGCCATGCGCTGGTTCAACTCGCTGCTGAACAGCTTCGCCGCCGACGCTTCGTAGTTCGGGATCCTGCCCTGTGACTGCATCGTGATCACCCGGTACGAAAGCATGGTGAGGACCTGTGCCTCCACCGCCCGATCCGCAATCTCCGTCCGCAGCTGTGGCCTTCCCTCCAGTGCCCCCGTCTCCTTGGCGAACTGGGCCATTCGCTCCACGCTCTGGCTCACGCCCACGGCTGAGCCAATGCCAGAGCGTTCGAAATCGAGTGTCGTGACCCCCACGTACCAGCCGCGGTTCTCCTCGCCAATCCGGTTCTGGACCGGTACGCGCACATCCTCAAAGAAGACCTCATTGAAGTTGGCTTCACCGGTCATCTGCGTCAGTGGCCGCACGGAGACGCCGGGTGAGTCCATGGGGAACAGCAGATACGACACTCCCCGGTGCTTCGGCGCGTCCGGGTCCGTCCTTACCAGGCAGAACATCCAGTTCGCCATTTGTGCACCGGAGGTCCAGATCTTCTGCCCGTTGATCACGTAGTCGTCGCCGTCGCGGACCGCCCGCGTCTGCAACGACGCCAAGTCCGATCCGGATCCCGGCTCACTGAATCCCTGACACCAGATCGTTTCTCCCGAGAGGATGCCGGAGAGGTGCTCCCTCTGCTGCTCCTCGCTTCCATGCGCGATGATCGTCGGGCCCGCCATCATCACACCCAGCCCGCCGGGATTCGGGATCCGGCGCTGCGCGAACTCGCGATTCAGGACGAACTGCTCGAGCACGCCCAATCCGCCGCCGCCGTACTCCTTCGGCCACGCGGCCGCGATCCAGCCCTTGTCAGCCACCTTCTTGCGCCACGTCTCCATGGACTGGGCGAAGTCCTGGTCGCCTTGGCGTCCGAACAACGTGGATTCCAGATCCGTCTCTTTGCGGCGGAAGTAGTCGGGAGTTTCTTCGTCCAAGAAGCGCACGACCTCCTGGCGGAAGGCTGCCATCGCGGACGTATCGTTAAATTCCATGTCGGCGGCTCCCCTGTGAATCTGTCTCTCGTCTTGCTGTGTGCGTTGCAACAAAGGCTATCCGACACAGATCCGGTCGGCAATCGAGCGATGGAAGCGCTGGCCTGCCCGGATCCGGCCCGTTGGCACTCGCGTCTCCGCCGCATACGCTGCTCTGCATGCCCACTCCCACGCGTCCACTGCATTGGTTGATTGGCCCACCACTCTTCGCCGTTTGGATCGGTGTGCTGATTGCTGGCGCAGTCCTCGTCGCTCCAGCTCGTGCCTCCGAGCCGCCTGAGCCAGAACCGCCGCGGCTCGTCGTCAGCCCCGTTGCAGGCAGCTGGACTCTCTTGGTCAATCTCGGCCCCGCGACCGACCCCACTCGCCTCTTCCAGCCCCTCGATGCCTGGGTCACGTCGGCCTTTACCTTCGATCCGCTTGCCAAACGCTTCCGGACCTTTCGCCGCGGGCTCTCCGCGCTCAGCGACCTCCAAGTGATCGGCGAGGGCGAGGCCGTCTGGGTGTTCGTCCCTCCCGAGCGTCTGGAGGGGGACCTGACCTTCTGGACTCAAGATGGCATCGTCGTGAATCAGACGCAGCGGCTATGCCCCGGCTTCAACCTGGTCCCCTGGACCGGCCAAGATGGCCTCGCCGTGAGCCTGGCGACGATCGGACTTCCGGTGCGCCGCGCGCTCTCCTGGGATCCCCTGCGCCAGGAGTTTGACGTTTGGAATCCCGATCTCCCGGCCGCCCTCCAGGTCGACTTCGAGCTGGAATACGGCCAAGGTCTCTGGCTCCACCTAGGCGGCAGCGAGGTGCTCGACTGGGAGCAGCCCTAGTCCCGGGGCGCTAGCTTTCCGGCTCTGGCGATACTGCAGCGCGGAACGCGGTCTCCGCCGGGAGCCGATCCCGCATACAGGTGATTGCCTCTGGATTCGCGTCTACCAGAATGAACCGTCGGCCCAGCTCCGCGGCTACCGCGCCTACGGTGCCACTTCCGGCGAACGGGTCGAGGACTAACTCGCCCTCGTTGCTGGAGGCGCGCATGATCCGCTCGGCGAGCGCCATTGGCTTCTGTGTGGGGTAGCCCGTTTTCTCGTGGCTATTGGTGGGCACGATGGTGTGCCACCAGACATCCGTGGGCAGTTTGCCCTTGGCCGCCTTCTCCGGGCCCACCAAGCCTGGGGCCATGTAGGGGATCCGGTCGATGGCATCCAGATTGAACGTGTGCGACTCTGCATCCTTCACGTAGACCAGGATGGTGTCGTGCTTTGCCGGCCAGCGGCGCTTGGGACGTCCCCCGTAGTCGTAGGCCCAGATAATCTCGTTGAGGAAGTGAGCGCGCCCAAAGATCGCGTCGCACAGCACCTTCACGTAGTGCACTTCCCGGGAGTCGAGGTGCAGATAGAGGGTGCCGGTCTGCGCCAAGACGCGATGCATCTCAGCGATGCGCGGCTCAAGAAACGCCAGGTAGTCGTCGAAGCGGTCGGCGTAGGTCCGGGTCGACCCGGCTTCCGTCCGGTAGCGACGACCCTTGAACCCAGTGCGGTCTCCGTCGACATCGGCGGTCGTGCGGATCGTGGTGCGGCTCCGGGGCGTCCCGGTGTTGAAGGGCGGATCGGTGTAAATCAGGTCCACGGACTCATCGCCAAGGGCCCGCAGGATCTCAAGATTGTCGGCCTCGTAGACGATGCCAGGTGGAGCTGTGCCTCCGGATGGGGTGGCGCTGTCGCGTTTCTGCCCAGACATCAGCCGTCTTGATCCCGCACTTCCGCTTGCTGGTCTGTTTGGCTCGCCGCCTCCCCATGACCCGGTATCCGTGACGCTGCGTGCGCCATGCTGTTAATCGCGCCGTCCACGGCCAGCGCCATGCCGTTCGACAACCGGCACCCAACCCAGGAAGGAACGCTCAACGGCAGCAACAGGAAGCGGAGCAGATTCACCGCTTAGACCTCCGGCAGCCGCCGCGGCAGTGACGAAGTGTCCTCGTCCGATTCCCCCTGACGTTCCTCTTTGTCCCGGCGCTCCTCCTCTTCCTCCCGCTTCCGCGCCCGTTCGTGCTCGATCTCTTCCAGCTCCTTGCCGAACCCTTCATCCGCCATTTGCTCCGTCGACCGCTGCTCTACCTCGGCGTCGAAGGTGCCGTCTAGCATCGAGTACGTTCGCCCGCCCAGGTACATCAAGGGCTTGTACTCCGCGTCCTGCAGCAGCCACATCCCCTTCTCGAAGTCGAAGGCATCCGTGTCTGCCTGGGCCGCCACGACCCGGCCCACGAACGTGGTGTGATCCCCGATCGTGAAGTGGTCGTGCAGTGTGCATTCCATCCAGCCGACGCAACCTTCCAGCAGGGGTGCGTCGATAATCTTCGACCTGAAGTACGGCAACTGCGACGCTTCCAGCTTCTCCCCCGAGGTCCCGCTCACCATTCCCAGCCACTGGGTGTGGTTGGTGATCACTCGGCTGGGGATGTTGATCCCGAATTCCTCGCCGAATTTGATCATGTCGTGGCTTTGCCGCGATGAGTGCACCACGATGGCCACCAACGGCGGATTGACGCTCACCGGCATCGACCACGCCACGGGCATCGCATTTGGCACCGTCCGCCACGCCGATGTGACGATGACGACCGGCGCCCCGCCCAAGAGACGCCGTCCGTCGGTTTCCTCAAGCTTCTTACGAACCATCGGCGCCGTTCCCTCTCTGAACCCGTTGCGCGCTCGCTGTCATCCGCCGGGATCTGGACAACCGTTTGCGAACGTGGAGCAGGATCGAGTGTAGATGCGCGCCTCTACACCGGATAGGCACGCCGTAGTTCGCTGCCCGTCGGCCCCGGCTGAGATGGGTGGCACACCCCTGCACTTCGTCTCGTCCGCTAGGATCAGTCCAATTCGCGAAAAGTCGCGAAAACCTCCAGGAGATGCGCTCATGGTCAACTTCAACGACACTCCCGCCGAAGCCGAGTTCCGCCAGGTCGTCCGTGACTTCCTCAAGACCAACTACGAACCGCTTCGCGAGAAAATTCGCGAAGAGGGCCGCACCGGCGACGCTTTCGAGATCACTGGCGCTCGGCGCGACTGGTTCAGGACCTTGTCCAACGAGGGTTGGGTTGCCCCCGCCTGGCCGAAGGAGTTCGGCGGCGCCGGCATGTCGATCAAGAATCAATTCATCTTCAATGAAGAGACCGCCGAAGCACGCGCGCTGCGTCCCGGCGGCATCGCCATTGGCATGGCGGGACCCACGCTGATCACGATCGGCACGGACGAACAGAAGTCCGAACACTTGCCGGGCATCCTCGGTGGCGAAGTCGTTTGGTGTCAGGGCTACTCCGAGCCCGGCGCTGGCTCCGACCTCGCGTCGCTCCAGACCCGTGCCGTCAAGGACGGGGACGACTACATCATCAACGGTCAGAAGATCTGGACCAGCGGCGCCCACCGGGCCGACTGGATGATCATGCTCGCCCGCACCGATCCCGATGCCCCCAAGCACCGCGGCATCACCTACTTCGTCTTGGATATGCACGCGCCGGGCGTGCAGGTGCAGCCCCTCGTCAATCTGGCCGGGACCCACGAATTCAACGAAGTCTTCTTCGAGGATGTCCGGGTGCCTGCCAAGAACATCCTGGGCGAGGAGAACCGCGGTTGGTATGGCGCTGTCACGACGCTCGACTTTGAGCGCAGCAGCATCGGCTCGGCCGTCGGCATGCGCCAGGGTGTCGAGGAGTTGATCGACTTCGCCAAGACCAGCGACAAGTCTGGTCTCGCCCACCGCGAAGCGCTCCGGCACGAACTCGCTGAGCGCTACATCGAAGCGCAGGGCGCGATGATGATGTCCTATCGCATCATCACCATGCAGGACCAGGGCATCATCCCCAATTACGAAGCTTCGATGTCCAAGCTCTACTCCATGGAGCTCAACCAGCGCGTCGCCGATACCGCGATGCATACCTTCGGCCTCTACGGCCAAGTCAGTGGCGGTGACCCACACGCCGCGCGGCACGGTCGCTACAACTACAGCTACATGCGCTCCGTCGCCAACACGATCGAAGGCGGCACAAGCGAGATCCAGCGCAACATCATTGCCTCGCGCGGCCTCGGGCTCCCTCGCGCGTAGAGGTCCCTAGGGCTGCTAGCTCAGGGGTCCCACGATCGACCGCCCCGCCTCCGGCAGCACCCCAATCGACGGCATGTGTCCCATCCGCAGGTGGAACGACGCCGTGAACTCCGAGACCGTGCGCTCCAGGTCGGAGATCGGCATCAGGTGCGCGCTTCGCACCAGCTCCACGTCCAACGTAGAGCTCAGTGAGACCGACGCCTTGCGACGCGCTGCGCTAAGCGCCACCGCCGACCACTGATCGTCTTGCGCGAACTCGGGTGCTAGCAGCGTTGCCCACAGCTCCTCCGGCGTCGACGCCTCCCCCAAGATCGATGCAAAGCTCGCGGAGCCCAACCCTTCGGCGCACTCCGCCGCTAGGAGGATGGTGCCGCGAGCGGTAACCGCCTCCGCCGCCGTGACCAGGGCGGGGATCGCCGCCTGCAGCGTCTGCGTCCCGGGCGCGGCAGCGAGGACCAGATCAAAGCCCTTTTCCAGATCAAAGCCAGCCGCGCGGTCGATCCGCGCCGCGCCGGTCTCCGCTTCGGCCGCCGCGAGGACCGACTCCCGGAAGCCACCCGCGAAGACGCCGGTCGGTACGCCGCGTGGGTCCAGGCTCAGCCAGCAGGCCAACGTGACGCCGCTCTCCTCCCCCACGTCGACCGCCTGATCGAAGATCGGATTCCCCGTCGTGCTTCCCGGCTTCGTCTCGGGGTGCAGCAGATTCGCGACGCTAAATGTGCGCAACGCGTTGTGCGCCGCCGAGAGACCCGGAATCACGCTCATTGCGTGCGACCACCCCCCCGCGAAGTGGGGGAGCGCCGGTCCGGTCAGAATCCGCACGCTCGCCTGCTGATACACCTCGTTCAGATAGATCCCGGCCCGCCGCTCCCCTGCGTAGCGACGTTGAAACAGCAGCGCGTCCGGATCGCGTGGGTCGTGAACGACCACCCGGTACGCCTGCCCCAACATCAAGATCGGATCGGAGCTGCTCACGCTGGCTTCGAAGTCGCGAGCAAGGATCAGCGTGATCCGATCGCGCGGCACGCCGTGCGCCTCCACGGCCCCTAAGAGCTCCGCCGCAAGCAACGCGTTGACGGGGGCCGGCATCCGCGGGCTGAAGACGATCGCCACGCGGTCGTGCGGCGCGATCGACTCCCCGATCGGCACGGCTCCATTAGGACTGGCCAGCGCTGCACGCAAGGCCCCTGACAGGTTCGGCAGCGCCGCCGGAGGGGACGGCGTCAACACCTCCGCCTCGTCAGGCAGGTCGATATCCAGGCTGGTTTGTCCGTAGCCAAGAGCAACGCGCATGGCGGGCAGCGTACACCGCCTATTTCGCGGGATCGCCGTCGGACGTGGACGAGCCCGGCCTCCCAGCCGGGCAGGAGAGCGGCTAGACTCCTCGCAGTTTCTGATCGAGTTGCAGTGGAGGTACCCATGACAACGACCGTTCCCATCGCCGGAACCTGCGACACCAAGTTCGAGAAGCTGCGCGACGCCTTTGCCGCGAACTTCGACGAACTCGGTGAAGTGGGCGCAGGCGTCTGCGTCTACGTCGACGGCGAACGCGTCGTAGATCTTTGGGGCGGCTGGGCCGACAAAGCTCGCACCCGGGCCTGGCAGGAAGACACCTTGGTCACGGTCTATTCCACGACCAAGGGCATGACGACCGTCGCCGCCCACCGTCTCGTCGAACAAGGTCTCCTCGACCTCGATGCGCCGGTTGCTACCTATTGGCCCGAGTTTGCGCAGGCCGGCAAGGCCGACATTCCGGTCCACATGCTGCTCAGTCACCGCGTCGGCTTGCCGGTCGTCAGTACGAAGCTTCCGGACGACGCCCTCTACGACTGGGATCTCATGACCACGACGCTCGCCGCGCAGGAGCCGTTCTGGGCACCCGGCACCCGGCACGGCTACCACGGCATCACCTTCGGCTGGCTGGTAGGTGAAGTCGTCCGGCGAATCACCGGCAAATCCCTGGGCACCTTCTTCCGCGACGAAGTCGCCACTCCGCTCGGTGCGGACTTCCACATAGGACTCGCCGCTGAGCACGACCACCGCGTCGCCGAAGTCATCGACGCCGAAGTCACACCCGAGATGATGGAGCGGCGCGATGAGATGACGAAACTCATGGATCCCAAGCTCGTTTCCGCACAGCCGAACATCGCTCTGGTGCCTGGCGGTCACAACACTGAGGCCTGGCGTCGCGCGGAGATCCCCGCCGCCAACGGACACACCACCGCGCACGGGATTGCCCGCGTCTACGCGGCCCTCGCTCAGGGCGGCGATCTCGACGGCGTGCACGTCCTCAGCCCGGAGTCCATCGACCGCGCCACCACCGAGCAGGCCTACGGACCCGACGCCATGCTCGCCATGATGTCCACCCGCTTCGGCCAGGGCTTCTGGCTGACGACCAAGGATGCGCCACTCGGCAAAGGCCCCAGGGGCTTCGGCCATCCCGGTTTTGGTGGCTCCGTTGGCTTCACGGATCCGGATGCGCGCATCGGCTTCGGCTACTGCATGAACCAACTCAAGGCGGGCCTCACCGTCGAGACCACGGGTTCCCGTCTCGTCGATGCCCTCTACGATTGTCTTTAGACTGCGAGCCTCCGGACAGGCAGGGAGAAACCCATGACCACGACTATCCCGATACACGGCACTGTGGAGCAACGCTTCGACAGTGTTCGCGACGCCTTCGCGCGCAATTTCGACGACCATGGCGAAGTCGGAGCCGGCGTCGCCGTCTACCTTCACGGCGAGCCCGTCTTAGAACTCTGGGGCGGCTACGCCGATGAGGCGCGGACCCAGCCTTGGCAGCAGGACACCATCGCCAACGTCTATTCCACAACCAAGGGCATGACCGCGATCTGCGCGCATCGCCTCGTCGAGGAGGGCAAGCTCGATATCGACGCACCCGTCGCCAAGTATTGGCCTGTCTTCGCCGCCAACGGCAAAGAGGAGATCCCCGTTCGCTATCTCCTCAGCCATCAAGCTGGCATGGCCGCCGTTCGCCGCCGCATCACAGCCGAGGAAAGTTACGACTGGGAGACGGTGACCGGCGCACTTGCCGAGCAGGAACCCTGGTGGGAGCCCGGCACCGCGCATGGCTATCACGCCATCACCTTCGGTTGGCTCGTGGGCGAGGTCGTTCGTCAGATTTCGGGCAAGAGCCTTGGCACCTACTTCCGGGAGAACTTCGCCGAGCCGCTTGGCATCGATTGTCACATCGGCACTGGACCGGAGCACGACGCTCGCATCGCTGGACTGATTCCGGCCAAGCTGGTCCCAGGCCAGCCCAGCTTGCAAGATCTCATCGCCGCTGATCCCGAGTCGGTCACCGGCATGGCCTTTGCCAACCCTCAACTGGGTGCCGATACCGTCAACACGCGAGCCTGGCGCGCTGCCGAGATTCCCGCCGCCAACGGCCACACGCGCGCTCCCGCCCTGGCGCGGATTTACGGCGCGCTCGCCAACGGTGGCGACATCGATGGGGTCCACGTTCTCAATCCCGAGACGATCGATGCCGCCATCGTCGAGCAGTCCAATGGCCCTGATCGCGTCTTGCAGATGCCCACCCGCTTTGGACTCGGCTTCATGCTCACCGGCGACCTCATGCCACTCGGTCCCAATCCGCGTGCCTTCGGTCATCCCGGTGCGGGCGGGTCTCTGGGCTTCGCCGATCTGGATGCGGGCATTGGCTTCGGCTACGTAATGAACCAGATGCAGAGCAACCTGGCCGGCGATCCTCGCGTCGCTGGTCTCATCGACGCGGTCTACGCCGCGCTCTAGTTACTCGATCCATCCACACGAAGAAGACCCGGCGCTGTTGCGCTGGGTCTTCTGGTTCTCCGGGAAAGCGGCTAGATCTGCGAGTAGCCCGATCCCTTCGTATCGATCCCCGTCCCGTGCCCATCATCGATCCAGCCGAACTCCTGCAGAATCTCCTGGCTGTAGGTGACCCGGCCGGTCACCTTGTCGAGCGGCTCCGTCGCCAGCAGCAGCGCCGCCTGCGCCATCGTCGCTTCGCTCTCTGCCTCGGCCGGATCCCGCCCTTCCATCAGCTTGTGGAACACGACCCCGGGCGTCGGCACGATCTGCGATGGGCTAAAGCACGTCACGCTCACGTCGTGCTCGTACACCTCCTGCGCCAGCCCCTGCGTGAAGCGCTCGAGAGCCGCCTTCTCCGCGCCGTACAGCGTCCCGCCCCGCTGCGGCTCCCCGCTGTAGGGCCCGCGTCCCGGCCCGATCGCCGCACCGCTCGACACGTTGACGATCGACCCGCTCTTTCGCTCGATCATGCATTTCTGCAGCACCAGTTGGCTCATGTAGAACGGTCCGTGAAAGTTCACCGCGGTGGAGCGTAACCAACGATTGATCGGGAATTCCGCCACCGGGATGAAGTAGGTCAACGCGGCGTTGTTGATCAGCACATCCACCGGTCCATAGGTATCGATCGCCGCGTCGACGATGTTCTCGCACTGTTCGTACTCTGAGACATCTCCGGCGACGGCGGTCGCTTCGCCGCCCGCGTCCTTGATCGCCGCGATCGTGGCGTTTAACGACCCCGGCAGCGGGTGCGAACCCTCTTCCACCGTTCGCGCCGTCGCGATCACCTTGCCGCCCTCTGCGGCGAAGAGTCGCGCGATCTCCGCGCCGATGCCGCGGCTCGCGCCAGTGACGATCGCTACTTTACCGTCCAATTTTCCCATGAATCGTCTCGCCATCTCTTGCTGTCTGGGTTCACCTGCCGCCGTCGCTCCTGGTTTCAGATCAGTGCAGAAGCGCGCCAATCATAGGGCCGTCGCAGAGCTTTACGCATTTCTTACTCGGGTGCCCGTTGTAGGGGGAACCCGCTGAAGATTGCAGGCGTCAGGCAGATGTTGAGCAGTGACCCGATCTGCCCGGATTGCTCCTTGGCCACCATGCGAGACGCGGACCCCAGACCGGGCTCCGCAAGTCCATTCAGAACGGAGCCTGACTTGAGCGTCCCCCACTTGCTGAGAGTGGCCAACCTTCCCGCCGACGCGAAGATCGTGCCCAACCCCGGATCTGGGTTGTGTCCGACCGCGCGCGGCCTCATCGCTGCGACGGGGGGTGGCCTCCGAGCGCCGGGAGGGAGCGTCGCTAGTCCGCGCTCTCCTCAGCGGCGACCTCAGTCACCTGGAGGCTGAAGGGGGGATACTCCTCCACCATCGACAGGTAATAGCTGAGTACCCGCGCTTCCCAAGCCACCATCTCCATCTGGAACTTCCAGATGTCGTGGCTGACGGACTCATTGACGAGCACCATCACCGCCGCCACGAAGGCGAGAATCATCGCCACGAATCCCACGATTCCCAAGACGATGGCCTGCGGAATCACCATGATGAAACGCATCAACGCTGAGCCGACCGTGGGCGTCCCGCTTGGCGTGTAGCTGTAGGTCGCTGGCCCTGGCTTGTCCCACGATGGGATCTCTTCGACTCCAAAGAACAGGTAAGCCTGAAGGCCGGTCAGGAACCGGATCACCTTGGCATAGGTTGCAGAAGCCCAGGATGACCCAGATGGCGATCCGAAGGAGGACCTGGATCCGCTCGAATCGCGCCGGCATGGCGACGCTGACTTACACCGGATAGCTGTTCGTTGCAGATGCAGTCATTGCATATCTCCGTTCTTATCTGCCTGCCCGCGTGGCAGATGTGCAGAGACTAGCCGACAACGCGCTGGCTGTGTCGAACAGCCAGATCCGGTTCAGAACGATTTTTTCCCTGTCACTGGTAAACAAGGGGCTTGGCGCGATCAAGCTTGCGCTTGCCGGATTAAGTACCCGTCGTGAACCTGATCCAGAAATTCATCGAATTCCACATAATGATCCCGCACGATTGCTACGAACTCTTTGGTGGTGATGCTCCGGCGCGACCAATCCGCTGCCTCCGGGATGTCCTTCGTCCCTGCCGCCGTGGCACAGAGAAAGAGGAAGTACCGCTCGTCACCAGCCTCGGCGTCTGTCGCGAGTTCGGTGGCGGTGAGATGTACGCGCGCGGCCTGATACCAATCCGCGATCTTGATCCCCCAAAGCTCGTCCGCTGCGTCCTTCAGCCAGCCGTCGAGCGCCTCCCGGTTGGCCGTCAGCTCGCCGCTGAAGCTATCGTCGGCGGTGGCGGATGCATCACGCTCGACCATCGGGATGGACCATGGCTCTTCGCTGTCGCCTTGACGCACCACGATCGGCTTCCCATCCGTGCGCCAGAGGAGGATGAAGACGCGTTGGATCAGATTCAAGGCCGGCAGTTCGTCCGTCAGCTCGTTTCGAGATCGGAACTGATCGCCGTCCCATCGCTTCTCCCGACCCCAGAAGCGCTTCCGCTTCGTCCAGTTCTTGACCTTGACCTCCGCCTTGGCCATTTCGGCCTGGAGGTCAGCTTCATTAATTCCCATCGTCTATCCCTCTCGTCTCGTGCGCCACCGATTCGCCGATGCCGACACCGGGGCGCTATCCGTGCGGTGCCTCGTCAGTGAACTTGTTCTTCCCGTCGACCGTCGACAGCCGCCCGACGCCGGGAAATGGGCTGTGGACACAGATCAAAAGCTGTTGCTCGGCGATCGCCTCCGCCACGAGTCGCTTCTTGGTCTCTAGCGCGACCAGCGGAAGTATGTCGAACGCCGAGAGCCATGCCGCCCGTTCGAGTTGAACGCGGTGTTGGGTGATGTCGCCCATATAGACGGCGGTCTCTCCACCATTATGGATCACGATAGACGCATGGTCTGCCGTGTGCCCCGGTGTTTCGACGACCCGGATGTCCCGTGTGATCTGCGTCTCCCCGTCAATGAACTCGGCCTGCCCGGCCGCCTCCACCGGGAGAAGATTGTCGGCCAGATAGGTCGCGCGCGTTCGTTCATTTGGCGTCACCGCCTGGTCCCATTCCTTGCGCTGGATGTAATAGCGCGCGTTGGGGAATGTCGGGCGAAAGACCTCAGCCTCCGCGCTCGTCTCATCGAGGCGCGTGTTCCAACCGCAATGGTCGTGATGGAGGTGGGTATTGATCACGATGTCGATGTCCGGAGGTTGGACACCCAGCGCCGAAAGATTCTCCAGCAGTTTGCCGTGATCGGGCTCATCGCCGCGGCTTCGCATCTGCTCGAAGTCCTTACGGCCCTGGCCCGTTTCGATCAGGACCGTCTTGCCCTCGGACTCCAGCAACACGCAATTCAAGCCAAGCGGAATCTGATTCCGCGCGTTGGTCTCTCCGGTCACCCGAGACCACATCACCTTTGGCACCAGGCCGAAGATCGCGCCCGCGTCCAACCAAGCCGTTCCGTCTGATACGACGTTCAGCTGCAAGCTCCCCACGCGGTAGCTGGGATTCGGCACCAGTCGATCCTTGCGTTCTTCCAGAGAGCGCGACGCCGGTAGGCCCCTCGCCAGAGGGGATTTGGCAGAGGGGGAGCGTAACACGCAGGCTCGCAGTCGCTCCGAAGCGGCTGCGGCGTCCATTGAGCTGGGCCAGTTGCGTCGGGGGTCTGACCGATCGAAGAGACATCGATCGGAGAGATACAGTGACCTGGCCCAACCGCAAAGGGTGTGCTCATCGCGCCAACCTGCGCCCGTGCGCCGTCCCTCCGACCCCGGCGGCAGCGAAGCGGACGCTCGTTCGTACAGGCGTCGCGGCTCGCGCCCCCTCGGCTCCATTGGACCGGAACAAGCGTGCCTTCAAGCGCGTGACCTCTGGCCACCGAGGAAGCCGCTGGACCTCCGGGTCCCACGTCCACCTATCCTGGCTCGCCTCCAACCGCTGAGCCATGCTTAATCGCACCGTCTCGTCTGCTATCCAGAACATCTTGCTATCCCTTCCCGATTCCTGCCATCCAGCGCCCGCTTAGAAGCCGTCATCCATCGCCGCGAACGCGGGTTCGACGCGCGCATCGCCGGTCGGTCGATCGAACTCCACTCGGGCATCCTCCACTCGGGCCTCGGTGAGGCGCTCGTCGACCTGGTCGCTGCGCATCCGGCTGGGGATGAGCAACACCGACGCCACGGTCGCGACCGCCATGATTCCCGCGGAGACGAGCAGACCGGTCGTGAAGGCATCCACGAACGCTGTGTTCGCCGCCTCGACCACCACCGATGCCACGTCCGGCGGCAATGATTGCGCCGCGATGGTGGTGACGCCGATCCCTTCACTCGCCGTCTCCACGAACTCTTCCGGCACGACGCCCGTCAGGCTCTCGTTGATGTTGCTGCGATAGAGCCCGCTGACGATCGAGCCGGTGATCGCGATGCCAAGCGCCGCGCCCAGTTCGCGGCTCACGTCATTCACTGCTGAACCAATACCCGCGGCGTTGACCGGCACGGCCGCCATCACTGTGTCCGTCAGCGGTGCCAGCGCCATCCCTCCACCGAAGCCGAACGCCATCAGTCCCAGGGCGATGGTCGTGTAGCTGGTCTCCGCATCGATCCGCGACAGCCAGATCATCCCGAACACGACCGCAACGCCGGCCGCCGTGACGAGGACCTTCGGCCCAACGCGTCCACTGAGCAGCCCGGCGATCGGCGCGCCCACCACCATCATCCCCGCCATCGGCAGGAGCCCGGCTCCGGCCACGAAGGCACTCTTCCCCTGCACCAACTGGAAGTACTGCGTGAGGAAGAAGAACGTCACCATCATCGAGAAGAAAATCAGGCCGATGATCAGCACTGCACCGTTGAAGTCACGCTGCTTGAAGAAACGGAGCGGCAACATGGGCGCGGCACTCCGCGCTTGTGACAGCGCGAACAGCGACAGCAACGCCACTGCCAGCGCGAACATTCCCACGATCTGTACCGACCCCCAACCGGCCTCGTTGCCCTGGATGATCGCGAAGACGAGCGCCAGCAGCCCTGCGGTCCCCAGCACCGCGCCCCGTACGTCCAGCTTCAACGATCGGCTATCGCGCGATTCGGGCACGATCCGCATACCGATCAGCGCCAACGCCACCACTGGCAAGTGCAACTAGAAGACGGCCGCCCAGTTCAGTTCGTCGACGATGATTCCGCCCAAGACTGGACCCACGCCCAACGCCAGGCCGCCCGCGCCTGTCCAGATCCCAATGGCTTGGGCCCGTTCTTCACGCGGGAACACGTCGGTCACGATCGATAGCGTTGCGGGGAGCACCAGCGCCGCACCCGTGCCCTGCATGGCGCGGAAGGCCAACAATGCCCCGGAATTGGTCGATAGGGCCGCGCCGACCGCCGCCGCTCCGAAAATCAGCATGCCGATAATCAGAAAGCGACGCCGTCCAAAGCGGTCGCCCATCGTGCCGCCCACCAGAAGCAGCCCCGCCAGCACCAGCGTGTAGGCGTCGATCACCCATTGCAGCGTCGAGGTGCTGGCGTTCAGATCCCGCGAGATGGATGGCAGCGCCGTGTTGACGATGGTGTTGTCCAGAAACACCATGAACGTCGTCAAGGACATGACCGCCAGAATCCACCAGCGGCGCGAATGGGGGGCGTCTGTGGTTGGGTTCTGTTCCGCGAGGTCTTTGCGTGCGGCTACGGTCGTCATCGGAAGCCCCCTTCACTGCGCGTTCGCTACCCTGTTCACGTACATACCGAACGGTCGTTTGGTATGTCGACGGTCAGTACCGTACGGTTGGTATGCAGAGATCGCAAGAACCAGATCCGCATGGCACCGACCTGGTGTTGTCTGCGTAACGAACGTTCGGTATTGTGCTTTCGATAGCCGCGAAACTGGTGAGGTGAGTCAAGGATGCCCGCAAAATTTTCGGATCAAGAGGCGACCGAACGCCGCAACGAGATCCTGACGGCTGCCGCCGAGGTCTTCGCCCGCAAGGGCTACGAGGCCACCACGGTTCGTGACCTGGAAGAGGCGACCGGCCTGACGCGGGGTGGGATCTTCTTCCATTTCCCCGGCAAGCGGGATCTGTATTGCTCCGCCATCCGGATGTGCACTGCTGGCGGGGGTGCTGAGCCCATGCTCATGCAGGCCGCCCTCGCTGGTGAAACGGCGGAGGAGGCCCTGCTGGCCATCATCCGTACCATCCGAACCTGGCATGCGGAGCATCCGGCAGCGATGGTTCTCTTCCAGCAAATTATGGCCCGCAAAGAGATGGAACCCGACCTCCAGCAGCTGGACACGGAGATCTCGGAGACGCTCGATAGCTTCATCCATAAGGTCGTTCATCTCCTGCAGGAACGCGGCGTCTTCAACCCGGAGCTCAACGCCCGCACCGCTACGCCGCTGCTCCATGCCGTGCTCGATCATCTCATCGCCGATACCGTCGGCATGGACTCCGACGCCGCTGACGAATACGTCCGCCCCACCGTGCAGGTGCTGACGCAAGGACTGGCGCCCCGGACCATCTAGATCGATGCACGTCTCGTCGCACTGAGAGTGCCAGGCGTGGCGCGGAACAGCCGTTTCGCCGTTCGCTCGCTATAATTCCCCGACTTCCAGCGCCCCACGCGGGCATCTCACAGGAGTCCCCTCCATGACCGGTACCCCGATGGCATTCTTCCGAGGCGAAATCATGCCCCTCGCCGACGCCAAGATTGGGCTCATGACCCACGCCTTCAATTACGGCACGGCGGTATTCGAAGGGATCCGGGCCAACTGGAGCGCCGAGCACGAGCAGCACTACCTGTTCCGCACTGAGGAGCACGTCAAGCGGCTGCGGAAGTCCGCACACGTCCTGGAGATGGAGCTCCGCTGCAGCGACGCCGAGATCGTGCAGACGATTCAGAGCATGGTGGAGCAGGCTGGATTTACAGAGGACCTGTACGTGCGGCCCATGGTCTACAAGTCACAGGAAGTTCTCGGCGTCCGCCTGCACGACGTGGAAGAGGACTTCCTTATCTACTGCTCACCCTTCGGCGCCTACCTCGATGTCGACGCGGGCATCCGTTGCTGCACCTCTTCTTGGCGCCGCGTCGACGACACGGCCATTCCGGCACGCGCCAAGGTCAACGGCATCTACGTCAACTCCGCGCTCGCCAAGACCGAAGCCTGGCATCGCGGCTACGACGAAGCGATCATGCTCAGCAACGACGGGCACGTCTCCGAGGGCAGCGGCGAAAACATCTTCATGGTTGTCGACAACGTCTTGTACACGCCCCCGCCGTCTGACAACATCCTGGTCGGCATCACCCGCGCCACGGCGATGGAGATGGCCGAGAAGGAACTCGGCATCAAGACCGTTGAACGCTCCCTTGACCGCTCCGAGCTCTACTTGGCTGACGAAGTTTTCATGACCGGTACCGCCGCGCATTGCACCTCGATCCTGGAAATCGACGACCGCAAGATCGGTGATGGTGAGATCGGCAAGGTCTCCGGCCAGATCCAGAAGCTCTACTTCGACGCCATTCTCGGCCGCCTGCCGCAGTACGATCACTGGATTCAGGGCGTCTACAGCGGTGCCCCGGTCAAGGGCTAGTTCGCCTGTGCTCTCTTGGCTCCATCGATGCCACGCAGCTTCCCCGCATGCGTGCCATGATTGCCAGCGATGGAAGAAGCACTAACGCTCGTTCTCGCCTATTTCATCGGTTCCGTGCCGGTCACATGGCTGATCTTCTACTGGCGTACGGGCAAGGATCTGCGCACCGTTGGTGACGGGAACGTGGGGTCCGCGAACGCCATTCATGAGGGCGTGGGGTGGTGGCTGGGACGCACCGCCCTCCTCCTTGACGTTGGCAAGGGCTTGCTTGCCGTCTCCATCGCCCGCTGGCTCGATCTCGATCACGGCTGGTGGATGGGCGCCGGATACTTGGTGATGATTGGGCACATGTTCCCGGTCTGGCTGCGCTTCAATGGCGGGCGCGCCGCCGCCACGGCGATGGGCGCATCAGGGGCCTTCTTGCCCTGGCAGTTCGGAGTGACGATGGCAACCGGCGGCACGGCCTTTCTCCTCTTCCGCATCGCCGAACTCGGCATCGTGCTCGTCGTCGCGCCGCTCCCCTTCATCGCGATCGCCTTCGACGCTTCCGCCGAGACGATCGCGTTCTGCTTCTCGGCCCCTATCGTCGCCGGAGCCAAGGCCGGCCTCGATCGCTGGCTCCGTCAACGATCCTCCCGACAGCCCCTGCCCACGGAGAACCCCACGTGACCGACTACGACGTCATTGTTGTTGGCGCTGGTCCCGGCGGCTCCACCGCCGCCCGCGAACTCGCGGCCCGCTCGGCGCGTGTCTTGCTGGTTGATCGCAAGACGTTTCCCCGCGACAAACCCTGTGGCGGCGGTCTCCTGATCAGCGCGACTCAAGACCTGCCCTTTTCCTTGGCGCCGGTCACCGAACGTGTCGTCAGCAGCTTTCGCGTCACCTACCGCCGCGGTGCTGCCTTCCATCATCGCTTCGACCGGCCCCTGGCCCTCATGACCCAGCGCGCGCAGCTCGACGCGTTTCTCGCTGAGCAGGCCGTGGCCGCGGGCACAACGTTCGACGACGGCCGCGCCGTTGAATCCGTGGAGTCCGAGCCCGACACCGCCACGGTCCGCTTCAAGGGTGGCGACACCGTCACCGCCAGCGCGATCGTCGCTGCGGATGGGGCAAACGGTATCGTCCGGCGCGCACTTGGTCTCACCAAACTGCGTAGCGCGGTCGCCTTCGAAGCCAACTCCCCCGGCGTTCCCGATGCCTGGACCGACGCCGTTGGCCTTGACCTCGGCAGTGTCCCGGGCGGCTACGGCTGGGTTTTTCCCAAGGGGGACCACCTCAACCTGGGCGTCGGCGGCTGGCCTTCAGTCAGCCCTTCCCTCCGTGGCGAACTGGACGCCTACACCACCAGTCAACAGCTCGATCCAGCCACGCTTCATGACCATCGCGGCTATCACCTCCCCCTCCGCGACGCGGGCAGCCCCGCCTACGTGGGACGCGTTGCCTTCGTTGGCGACGCCGCCGGGCTGGTCGACCCGCTGTCTGGCGAGGGGATCGGCAACGCCATCCGCTCCGGCGGCATCGCGGCCCAAGAGGTGAGTCGACTGCTCGCCGGCGACGTCAGCGACTTGCTTGGTTACCAACTCGCTCTGGAGCGCCGCATCGATCCAGAGTTGCAGGCCGCTCGCCAGCTTCAGGCGCTCTTCCACCAGCAGCCGTGGCCATACGTGCAGATGCTCCATCGATCCGGCCGCTTCTGGCGAGCTTTCTGTCACATCATCCGCGGCGACCAAACCTATGCCGGCTTCAAATCCCGCCTTGGTCCGCTGAGCCGTCTCCTCGACTTGGCCGCCGCGCGCGCCGACCGCGGCATGATGCGCAAGTCCGGATGGGGCGCGTCAGATCTCGAGTCCAGCAGCGATCGAGCGCGACCGGCGCTAGACTGACGCCGCTTTGTACGACTCACAGACCGAAAGGCGGATCCCATGCGACTCAGTGGAAAAGTGGCGATCGTGACCGGCGCCTCGTCTGGCAACGGCCGCTCCATCGCACAGCGCTTCGCGGAAGAAGGCGCACACCTCGTGCTCGCCGACGTTGACGCGGCCGGTCTGGGTGAGACGGAACGCCTCGTTCTCCAGCACGAACACGAGGCACTCTCCGTCGAGTGCGATGTCACAAGCCGCGATGACACCCAAGCGCTGATCGATGCCACGGTCGAACGTTTTGGCCGCGTCGACATCATGGTCGCCAACGCGGGCATCGCCGATGGTGCGCCGTTCCTGGAGATGGACGACGACACCTGGAATCGCACACTCGATGTGAACCTCCGGGGTGTCTTCCTCTCCGATCAGATCGCCGCTCGCCAAATGGTCGAGCAGGGCGAGGGTGGGGCGATCGTCAACATCGCCAGCATCATGGCCGAGCTGGGCAATCCCGGCGCTGCCAACTACTGCGCGAGCAAAGCGGGCGTGAAGAGCCTCACCAAGTCGGCCGCGCTCGCGCTCGCGCCCTTCAATGTCCGCGTCAACGCCATCGGGCCTGGCTTCATCGCCACCGCGATGACGGCGGACACCCTAGGGGAGACCGCTCTTGAGCAGAACCTGATCGATCAGACTCCCATGGACCGCATTGGCGAGGCTGTCGACGTCGCCAACGCCGCCGTCTACCTCGCCTCGGACGAAGCCAAGTTCACCACCGGTCAGACCATCTTTCCCGACGGCGGCTACCTGCTGAACTACCAGAAGCCCAGCGAGGAAGTCATCGCCGCCGGCCTGCGTGTCCGGGAACAGCGCCTCGCCGACTGATCGGGAAGAGAAGGCAGCGGATGATCCAGCCTCAGTAAGCGACGCGTTAAGTACGCGTCCTTGAAGCCCACTCCTATCGCCGCCAGCAGCGACCGTCGGCTACAGTGATCAGCAACGAGATGGAACTGGAACGCGAGTGACGATGCACGCGACGCCCTTCCCCGTTGGAATTGCACCCTTAGGAATCGAGGCAGCCACGCGGCGTGCTGGGATCCTCCCTGCGCGCCCGCGATTGGTACTCGAAGCGGCCATCAGCGCCCGCCCGCGCTAGCCATCAGCGGCGCGCCCTTTTGGCCCTCAATCTGACCACATCTCCCTCCTGACGAAGTAGCTGCGCATCCTGCCGGACAACGATGCGTGCGGAAGGCACTCACCCATGAAACTCAGTGGCGCCGAAATCCTCCTGGAATGTCTCATCGCCGAGGGCGTCGAGCTCTTCTTCGGCTATCCCGGCGGCGTTGTGCTGCCCCTCTACAACCGCTTCGTCCAGTATCCGCAGATCAAGCACGTACTCGTCCGCCATGAGCAGTCCGCCGCGCACGCCGCGGAGGCCTACGCCCGCGTCAGCGGCACGACAGGTGTCTGTCTCGCGACCTCTGGTCCCGGCGCCACCAACCTGGTGACCGGCATCGCCAACGCCTATATGGACTCCATCCCCATGGTCATCCTCACGGGCAACGTTGCCCGCGACCTCATTGGCCGCGACGGATTCCAAGAGGCCGACATCACGGGCATCACCCTTCCCATCACGAAGCACAACACCTTGGTCATGCGCGCCAGTGAGATTGCCACGGTCGTCAAGGAGGCCTTCCACATCGCCTCCACAGGCCGCAAAGGCCCAGTCCTCGTCGACATCCCCAAGGATGTCTTCATCGAAGAGGCCGAATGCGACGGCTATCCCCAGAGCGTCCATCTACGGGGTTACCCCATCCAGGATGTGCCCATTCCCGCGGAGGTGGAGCGGGCCGCCGCCATCATCAACGCGGCGAAGAAGCCCGTCGTGCTCGCCGGGCACGGCGTCATCCAGTCCGGCGCCGCCGCGGAGCTACTGGAGTTCGCCGAGAAGGCGGAAGTCCCCGTGATCACGACGTTGCTCGGAATCTCCTGTATCCCGGAGGACCACCGGCTTTCCTACGGCTTCCTGGGGATGCACGGGAACTACTACTGCAACCTCGCCGCGCACGAAGCCGATGTCGTCATTGGTCTCGGCATGCGTTTCGACGACCGTGCCATGGGCCGCTTCAAGGACTACAACCCCACCGCGACTATCGTCCACATCGACATCGACCCTGCCGAGATCGGCAAAAACTTTCCCAACACCCAGTGCGCCGTTCACGGCGACGCCAAGCTCGTACTCGAACGTCTCAACCCCATGATCGAGTCCACCACCCATCCTGAGTGGGTCTCCTGGATCGATGACCTGAAGGCCGAACATCCCACCGACTACATCGTCGAAGACCGCGGCATCAGCGGCCCCTGGCTGGTGAATGAAATCGGCGAGGCCACTAACCACCAAAGCACCATCGTCACCGGTGTGGGGCAACATCAGATGTGGGCCGCGCAGTATTACGGCTTCCGCTGGCCCCGCCAGTTCATCACCAGCGGTGGCCTGGGGACGATGGGCTACGAGACGCCCGCCGCCATCGGCGCCCAATTCGCCAGCGACACCCCAGTTTGGGCTATCTGTGGCGATGGCGGCTTCCAAATGACTTTGCAGGAACTGCAGACCATCCGCGAGAACGACCTGCCGATCAAGATCGCCATCTTCAACAACGGCTTTCTCGGCATGGTTCGCCAGTGGCAGGAACTCTTCTACGACCACAACTACCAGGACGTCGACATCGGCCAGCCCGACTTCTTGAAGCTCGCCGACGCCTTCGGCATCAAGGGCATCCGCGCCGAGACGCGGCAGGAAGCGCAGCGCGCCATCGGCGAAGCGATGCAGACCGACGGCCCCGTGCTGATCGACTTCCGCACTGTCGAAGAAGAGAACGTCTGGCCCATGGTTCCCGCCGGCGCGGCGCTCTCGGAGACCGTCGAATCGGCGGAAGATCTGTGATCACACCCGGAGATCTCACAGCGAACCGATCCCCAATGTCATCGCGGATCACGAACGCCAGCAGCATCCCCAGCGGGAAGCGCGGGACTGACGAAGGAACGAACCATGGCAAGTAGAAACACGATCGTCGCCCACGTCGAAGATCGACCGGGCGTCCTGGCCCGCGTCGCCTCACTCTTCCGTCGGCGCGGCTTCAATATCGAGAGTCTCACCGTCGGACACTCCGACGAACCCGGCATCAGCCGCATGACGATCGTCGTCGATGGCGACGTGCATCACGTCCTGCAAGTGGAAAAGCAGCTCTTCAAGCTCATTGACGTGGTCTCGGTTGAAAACATCACTGATCATCCGATGGTCGACCGCGAGCTCGCCCTCTTCAAAGTCAGCGTCGACGCCAACGAACGTCATACGGTCATGGAGCTCGCCCAAATCTTCCGCGCCGACATCGTTGACGTTGGCGAACAGAGCGTCATCGTCCAAGTCCTCGGCGACGAGGGCAAAGTCGACAAGCTGGAACGGATGTTGCGGCCGCTTGGTATCCTCGAACTCGTCCGCACGGGGCGGGTCGCCATGCTGCGCGACGCGGAAACCAGCAAGCCGCCGCCGATCTCGGCTTCCGAGCACGAGCTGGAGGCGCTGCGTGCGCAGATGGGCCGCCGCCCGGAGGGCCCGCTCCCCTTCACCAGCGACTGACCTGAGCCTCGCTCGCCTCGTGCGTCAACTCATCCCGATGGTGTGATGCAGGTTTGTAGCGACCAACGCCGCGCGGCCCTAGCCTGGGATACCCCGGTTTGGGACAGCGCCTGTACGCCGCCGACTGGGCCAACGTGGAGATGAACTCGGAGGAAGATTATGCCGCTCGAACTGAGCTTTGAATCGAAAGTGTTCCCCGTCGAGACGCTCGACCTCGGCGGCGGCGTCAGGGAAGAGATCGTCCGCGGCGGGCGCAACCTCTTCCCGTTGCTGCCCCAGGCCTTCGAGGGTATTTCCCAGATCGGTGTCATCGGCTGGGGTTCCCAGGGCCCGGCCCAGGCGATGAACCTGCGCGACTCGCTCCAAGGCAGCGACATTCGCGTCACCATCGGCCTGCGAGAGGGATCCGCGTCCCGCGCCGATGCCGAAGCGGAAGGCTTCACCGAGGCCGACGGCACCCTCGGTGAGATGTTCGAAGTGATCGGCAGCTCGCAACTCGTCATCCTGCTCATCTCGGATTCCGCCCAAGCCGAACTGTACGAGCAAATCTTCGCGGCCCTCAGCGCCGGCGCCACCCTGGGCCTCTCGCATGGCTTCCTGCTCGGCCATCTCCGCAACATCGGCGCCTCGTTCCCGTCCAACGTCAACGTCGTCGGGGTCTGCCCCAAGGGCATGGGGCCTTCCGTTCGCGCGCTCTACGTGCAGGGCGTCGACGTCAACGGCGCCGGGATCAACTCCTCCTTCGCCGTCGAACAAGACATCGATGGCAAGGCCACTGATCAGGCCCTCGGCTGGTCCGTCGCCCTCGGTTCCCCCTACACCTTCCAGACCACCCTGGAATCGGAGTTCAAGTCCGACATCTTCGGCGAGCGCGGCGTCCTTCTCGGCGCCGTCCATGGCATTGTCGAAGCCGTCTACCGCCGCTTCATCGAAGCGGGCATGGGCCACGAAGAGGCCTTCGACCACGCCTGCGAAGCGATCACTGGCCCCATCTCCAAGACCATCTCCAAGCAGGGCCTCCTCGCGGTCTACGACTCCCTCAACGATGACGAACGGCAGATCTTTGAGCGTGCCTACAACGCCTCTTATCCCACCTCGCGTGCCGTCCTTGAGGAGATCTACGACGAAGTCTCCTCCGGCAACGAGATCCGCAGCGTCAATCTGGCCGGAGACCGCCTCAAGCGGCGGCCGATGGGCACCATCGATGGCACCGAAATGTGGAAGACCGGCGACAGCGTCCGCGCCAAGCGGAACGAGGAAGCGATCCCGCTCGATCCTTTCACCGCGGGCGTCTACGTCAGCACGATGATGGCCCAAATCGACGTCCTCATGGAGAACGGGCACCCCTATTCTGAAATCGCCAACGAGTCCGTCATTGAAGCGGTTGACTCGCTCAACCCGTACATGCACGCCCGCGGCGTCTCCTACATGGTGGACAATTGCTCCACCACGGCTCGTCTCGGCTCCCGCAAGTGGGCGCCCCGCTTTGGCTACCAACTTCGCCAAGAGGCCTTCTCCGCCATCGACAGCGGCGCCGACGTGGAAGACCGCATGGGCGCGTTCCGTGAACACCCCATCCACGCCGCCCTCGCCGCCTGCGCGGAGGTTCGCCCCTCGGTCGATATCTTCTTAGAGTGACCGCCTCGAGTGAGCGCCCATGGTGGGAGCTCGGGGCCGGCGCCCAGAGTGCTTCGGGAAGCATCGACGGGGATCCGCCGTCCGGCGTCCGCGTAAGGCTTAACGCTCTGCGCTAGGCAGCGGCAGCGCTCGCTGGCATAATGGATAAGTCGGTTTGAGCTTGCTAGGACAGGCCCCGGCTGGCCAGATGATTGGCTTAGACAGATGATTGGTATGGACGCCATCTCCGGAAGCAAAGGGATATACCCGCGGGCCGCCTCAGCCCGCGGCGTTCTTGGATCGCCGGTCTAGTTCGCACCAAACGCGCGAAGAGCTAGCTGGTGGGTCCCTTCTTGGTTCGGGTCCAATCCGGGTTTCCCCAACCCCGCCCCACCACGTGGCTTTCGTATAGACACAGAGAGCATGACCATGACTGAGCGAGTCAAGATTTTCGACACGACCCTGCGCGACGGCGAGCAAGCCGCCGGCGTCTCCTTTACCGCGGAAGAGAAGCTCCGCATCGCCAAGATCCTGGAGCACATGAAGGTCGATTCCATTGAGGCCGGCTTCGCCGCTGCCTCCCCAGCCGACTTCGACGCTGTTGCCCAGATCGCCCGCGAGGTGCGCGGCACCCAGATCACGACGCTCTGCCGCGCCGTCCCCAACGATGTCGACCAGGGCTGGGAAGCGATCCGCGTCGCGGAGTCGCCGCGGCTCCACGTCTTCCTCTCCAGCAGCGACATCCACATGGCGCACCAACTCAACAAGGACCGCGAGCAGGTCCTGGAGCAGGCCCGCGAGATGGTCGCCCGCGCCAAGACCTACACGGATGACGTGGAGTTCTCGCCCATGGACGCCACCCGTTCCGACACGGAGTTCCTGCATCGCATGCTGCGCGAATGCATCGAAGCCGGGGCCACCACCATCAACATTCCCGACACGGTGGGCTACGCCATCCCCGAAGAGTTCGGCGAGTTCATTCGCGGCATCATGGAGAATGTGCCCGGCATGGACAAAGTGACCGTCTCCGTCCACTGCCACAACGACCTCGGCCTCAGCACCGCCAACAGCTTGGCCGCGATCAAGGCTGGCGCGCGGCAAGTGGAGTGCACCATCAACGGACTCGGCGAGCGGGCCGGCAACGCTTCGCTCGAAGAGATCGTGATGTCGCTGCGCACCCGCCCCGATTTCATGGGCATCGGTTGCAACGTGGACCCGCACTACCTGGTGCCCGCCTCGCGGATGGTCCAGGACTTCTCCGGCATGCACGTCCAAGCCAACAAGGCCATCGTCGGCCTCAACGCTTTCCGGCATCAGTCGGGCATTCATCAGGACGGCGTCTACAAGTTCCGCGAGACCTACGAAATCATGGACCCCAAGGAGGTCGGCTGGGCCGAAGGCTCGCAGTTCGTCCTCAGCAAGCTCTCCGGACGCGCGGGCCTGCGCTCCCGCCTGGAGGATCTGGGCTACGAACTGGACGACGAAGAGTTCGCCCGTGCCTTCGCCCGCTTCCAGGAACTCGCCGACCACAAGACCGTCGTCGACGACCGTGACCTCGAAGCTATCGTCGCCGACCGCTTGGGCCAAACCCAGGAAGCGTGGAAGCTGGAGTCCGTCAACGTCACGACGGGGACGCACAGCACCCCCACGGCGAGCATCAAGCTCGTCGGCCCTGATGGTGAGATCCACACGGGTGCCGAAACCGGCAGCGGCCCCGTCGACGCTATCTATCGCACCATCCGGGCCATCACCAAGATGGAAGATGTGCTCACGGAATACTCCGTGCAAAGCATCACCGAAGGCATCGATGCGCAGGGCGAAGTCACCATCCGCATCGAAGTCGATGACCTCATTCACACCGGACGAGCCGCCGACCAGGACATCCTCATCGCCAGCGCCCGGGCCTACATGAACGCCGTCAACCGTGCCGTGACGGGTAAGGCCGCTGCGGAGCCCGCCAACGCCCAGAGGCCCGCGGAGCGGCGCCAGTAGGCGCCGTTTTGGGGCGGCGGCTTAGCCGAAACAGGATTGAGACGATGAGGGCGCGCGTGCGCCCTCATCTGCCCTTCAGAGGGCGTGTTGGCAAGGCTCTCGTTTCGAGGGCGAGTTGGTAAGGCGGGTTCACAAGGCTCAGAGTGGGTAGAATGCCCCCACTTTGGGGAACCGGTCGCGCGCGTCACGTCGCCGTCCGGCCAGCCGGGTCGGCCAGCAGTGTCGGATGGCCGGGTCGGACGAATTGGCCCGAACAGATAAACCAGCGCCAGGCTCGCGTGGCCCACGCTCGGGTGGCCCACGCCCGAGTGGCGAAGTCAACGCAGTACGAAAGGCGGTCATCGTGGCGGAGCCCCGCACTCTCGCCCAGAAGATCTGGGATAACCATCTGGTCCGACGCGTGGGCGGTCAGCCCGACCTCCTCTACATCGACCTCCACCTCGTCCATGAGGTCACTTCGCCCCAGGCCTTAGAAGGCCTCCGGGACAGTGGCCGCAAGGTCCGGCGGCCTGACCTCACCCTCGCGACGCCGGACCACAACGTCCCCACGGACGACCGCACGGAGCCCTACGCCGACCCGCTTTCTCAGCAGCAGGTCAGCGCGCTGCGCAAGAACACTGCTGACTTCGAGATCCCCCTCTACGACACCACCGATGAGCGACAAGGCATCGTCCACGTGATCGGGCCGGAGCAGGGCGTGACGCAGCCCGGCATGGTCATCGTCTGCGGCGACAGCCACACCTCGACGCACGGCGCCTTTGGCGCGATCGCCTTCGGCATTGGCACCTCCGAAGTCGAGCACGTCCTCGCCACGCAAACACTGCCCCAGCGGCCGCTCAAGCAGATGTCCGTGGAGGTCAACGGCGAACTCCCGCCGGGCTGCACGGCCAAAGATGTCGTCCTCACCATCATCAACCGCATGGGGGTGGGTGGTGGCGTTGGACACGTCGTCGAATACCGCGGCGACGTCATCCGCGCCCTCTCTATGGAAGGCCGCATGACCCTCTGCAACATGACGATAGAAGGCGGCGCCCGCGCGGGCCTCGTCGCCCCAGACCAGACCACAATCGACTATCTCCAAGGCCGCCCCCAAGTCGCCACCGGCGACGACTGGGACGCTGCCGTCGCTGTTTGGCGAGAACTCGTCACCGATGACGGCGCAAAGTTCGACGCCGAACTCGTCATCGATGGTTCGGAGATCGCGCCGTACGTGACCTGGGGCACCAACCCTGCCCAGAGTGTCCCCATCACGGAATCTGTCCCGGACCCGGATGAGATGTCGGATCCCGCCGCGCGCGAAGGCGCCAACCGCGCCCTGGAATACCAAGGCCTCGAAGCGGGGACGGCGATTCAGGACATCAAAATCGATCGGGTCTTCATCGGTTCCTGCACCAACTCCCGCATCGAGGACTTGCGGCTCGCCGCTTCCGTCGCCAAAGGCAAGAAGGTCGCCGATACGGTGCGCGCCATGGTTGTCCCTGGTTCCGGCCTCGTGAAGAAGCAAGCCGAGGAAGAAGGGCTCGATGCCATCTTCATGGAGGCAGGTTTCGAGTGGCGCGACGCGGGCTGCTCCATGTGTCTGGGCATGAACCCGGATACGCTGGCTCCCAAGGAGCGCTGTGCCTCCACATCGAATCGCAACTTCGAAGGACGGCAGGGCCCGGGCGGCCGCACGCATCTCGTCAGCCCACCCATGGCCGCCGCCGCGGCCATCGCGGGACACTTCGTCGACGTTCGAGAGGTGAACTAAATGGACCCCATCAAGACCGTTACGGGCAACGCTATCCCCCTCGACCGCGCCAACGTTGACACCGACGCCATCATTCCCGCCAAATACCTCAAGCGCATCGAACGCACGGGCTACGGCCCCTTCGCCTTCGAGGCCTGGCGCGATGATCCCACCTTCATCCTCAACAACGATGCCTACAGCGGCGCGCCGATTCTCCTGGCGGGCGACAACTTTGGTTGCGGCTCCTCGCGTGAGCACGCCGTCTGGGCCTTGCAAGGGATGGGTGTGGGCGCGGTCATCAGTAACAACTTCGCCGACATCTTCCGCAACAACAGCGCCAAGATGGGGCTCCTCACGGTCATCCTCGCCCGCGAGGATGTCGAGCATTTGATGGCCCGCGCTGAAGAGCTCCCCGGCGCTCAGATTACCGTCGACCTGGAGACCCAGACGGTCTCCACTCCCGATGGCTGGTCCCGCCGCTTCGAGATTGAGCCGTTCGTCAAGGACAACCTCCTCAAGGGCCGCGACGACATCAGTCTCACGCTCGCCAATGAGGGCGACATCGACACCTTCGAGACGACCCGCCCGACCTTCCTGCCCGAAACCAAGGCATAGAGCCCCTGGACCCATGGGGCCGCGAAACGGAGAGAGCACCGTGGCTGATGAGACTGAAGTCCGACCGTCCTTGGGGGACGTGCTACGCAACTTGCGGCACGCCCGCAATCCCTGGGCGGCCTTGCAGGGAATGGCCAACAACACCAAACTCAAGATCCAACGTCGTGATAACTGTTGTGGCAACTATGGTGACCCCGGGTGTTGAGTGACTGAGGAACGCGCCATCCAGGAGGGATGGCTCACTGACGCCCGCACGGACACCGATACGGACGGCCACACCGCCTCCGACTGAGCCCGAACCCGCCCCCCAAGTAGTTCGAAGTATGGCCGCGTACCGCGCGGCCTCTGAGAGAGACCATGGCGACCTACAAGATCGGATTGCTTCCCGGCGATGGCATCGGCCCGGACGTCATGGCTGAGGCCGTCAAGGTTCTCGATGTGGTCGAGCGGAAGTTCGGCCACAAGTTCGAGTACACCGAGGACATCGTCGGCGGCGCGGCCATCGACAAGTACCGCAAGGCCCTTCGCCCTAGCACTCTCACGATGTGCAAGAAGCAGGACGCCATCCTCTTCGGCGCCGTCGGCGGCCCCAAATGGGACGACCCACGGGCCAAGGTCCGCCCGGAACAGGCCATCCTCGGTCTGCGCAAGGGGCTCGGTCTCTTCGCCAATATCCGCCCCGTCAAGATGTACCCCTTCCTTGCCAACAACACCGCCCTCAAGCGCGATGTCGTCAAGGATGTCGACATGGTCGTGCTACGCGAACTCACGGGCGGCATCTACTTTGGCAAACCGCAGAAACGCTGGAAGGACAAGCAGGGCCGCAAAGCCGTCGACACGTTGCAGTATTCTGAGAAGGAGATGGAGCGCATCATCCGTCTCGGCTTCGACATTGCCCGAGGACGCCGCAAGAAGCTCACTTCCGTCGACAAGGCGAACATCCTCGACACCTCCCGCCTCTGGCGCGAGATCGCGACTGAAGTCGCTGAGGACTACCCCGACGTCGAACTGGAGCACATCCTCGTCGACGCCTGCGCCATGCACTTGATCCGCCGGCCCGCCGACTTCGATGTCATCGTCACCGAGAACCTCTTCGGCGACATCCTGACCGATGAAGCTTCCATGCTGGCGGGCTCCATGGGCATGCTTCCCAGCGCCTCCCTCGGCAAGCGCCGCGCCGACGGCACGGGCCCAGGTATGTACGAACCCATCCATGGCACTGCGCCGGACATCGCGGGGAAGGGCATCGCCAGCCCCGTCGCCATGATCCTGAGCGCGGCCATGATGCTCCGCCTCTCGCTGGGCTTGGAGGCTGAAGCCATCGCCGTTGAGAAGGCGGTGGCAAAGGTCCTCCGCGCCGGCAACCGCCCGGCCGACATTGCGCTCAAAGGCAAGCGCCCCGTCAAGACGCCCCGGCTCGGGACACTCATCGCCAAGGCGATCTAGCAACGTAGCGGCCAACTCGCCCGCCACGCCCTTGCCGTGAGTTCTACCCCCACGAGATCGCTGGGGTACTTGGATTAACGGTCTGCGGCTTGCTGCCCGCGAGCGCCTGGGCCTACAGTAGATCTGAGTCACCCCCTTGGCGCTCTCGCCGATTGGGAAGCAGTCGGCGTTCGTCGACAGGGAAGACAAGACGTGACAGCGACTGGCCCAACCCCCGAGAGGTGCATCTCCGCCGCGGTTCATCACGCGGCGGCGGCCATTACGCGCGTCCTCTGAACGACCGTCGAGTCGGCTCTGATGGAGCCGTCCGGCTCCCGTCTGCTCCGCACACCATCCTCACGACACGCCGCCGCGCCCAAACAGCGCCCGTCAGCTGGATATATATGGCCCTCTCATGACCTCCACTGCATCGTTTGGTAAGTCCCTCGTCCGGGGCAGCCATGCCTGAGACACCACAAGTCCTCCTCTACGACACCCTGCTCCGTGACGGCTCTCAGATGGAAGGCATCGCGTTCTCCCTGGACGACAAGGTCGCTATTGCTCACCGGCTCGACGCTCTTGGCATCCACTACGTGGAGGGGGGCTTCCCCGGCTCCAACGAGAAGGACAAAGCGTTCTTCGATCGCATGCGCGAGCGTCCATTGCAGCACGCCAAGCTCGTTGCCTTTGGCGGCACGCGCAAGATCGGGGCGAGCGTCAACGACGACTTCAACATGCAAGCGCTGATCGAAACGGGAACGCCCGTCGTCACGCTGGTTGGCAAGGCCTCGTCCTACCAGGTGCGGGTCGCCTTGGAGACGACCAACGAAGAGAACCTGGCGATGGTCCGCGAGTCCATCGAATTCATGGTCGGCAAGGGCAAAGAGACCCACTTCGACGCCGAACACTTCTTCGACGGCTACCACGACGACCCGGAGTACAGCCTGCAGGTTCTGCGCACGGCACATCGTGCCGGGGCGGGCTACCTCGTCCTTTGTGACACCAACGGTGGCTCCACGCCGGATCAGGTCGTCGCTGCTATTGAGGCGGTCCAAGAGGCGGTTCCCGGCGCACAGATCGGCATCCACTGCCACAACGACTGTGAGTTGGCCGTCGCCAACAGCCTGGCCGCCGTCGGTGCGGGCGCGACGCAAGTCCAGGGCTGTGTCAACGGCTACGGCGAGCGCTGCGGCAACGCCAATCTCTCTACTGTGATCGCCAACCTCCAGCTCAAGCAGGGCATCCGCGTCGTCAGCGACGAACAGCTGCAAGACCTCACGAACGTGAGTCTCTTCGTCGCGGAGCTGGCCAACATGCCGCTCAATGGGCAGGCGGCCTACGTGGGGCAGAGCGCCTTCGCGCACAAGGCGGGGTATCACGTCGCCGCGATCGTCAAAGATGAGGACACCTATCAGCACATCAAGCCCGCCGCCGTCGGCAACGGCCGCCGTGTGCTGGTCAGTGAACTCTCGGGCCAGCGCAACATTGCCTACAAGCTCCAGGAGCAGGGGCTCGACTTTCCCCTCAGCAAAGAGGAAACGCGTGCCTTGCTCGACCGTGTCAAGACCATGGAGAGCAAGGGCTACCAGTACGAGGGGGCGGAAGCTTCCTTCGAGTTGCTCGCCCACCGCATCAAGCCCAGTTACACGGCGCCCTTCACGCTGGAGGACTTCCTCATCGTGGAGCGCAAGGATGGCAGCGGACGTACCCAAGAGATGGTTGCCGAAGCGATGACGAAGGTCTGTGTCGACAGCGTGATCTATCAGACCGCGTCTGAAGGCAGCGGCCCGGTTCACGCGCTCGATCAGTCCGTCCGCAAAGGTTTGCGCGAGGCCTACCCGCACATCGATCGCGTCCACCTCGTCGACTACAAGGTGCGCATCCTCGATGCCGGCGCGGGGACGGAGTCCAATGTCCGGGTCCTCATCGAATCCACCGACGGCGAGCACATCTGGAGTACCGTGGGCTCGTCCGCGGACGTGATCGAAGCCTCGTGGCTCGCGCTCACTGACGCCTTCGAGTACTTCTTGCTCAAGTATCCCGAATGGTCGGCGGCTTCGGACCGAACCGTCTAGCCAGTGAAGATCGTCTCGTCCTCCGACGACTGCGACTGACGGACAATGCGCGCCACACCATCGATCGCTACCACGAAGACCTCCTGGCCCGGGGTCAGCATCTCCGCGCCTCCCGGTATCAGCGTCGCGTCGTCGATCGTGAACTCGACTGGACCTGAGGGTGTCTCGATCACGAGTAGGTCATCCTCCGCGCGACTCAGCTCGCCCGTCACGATCTGAAGATTCCCGAACTCTCCCTCGAACCCACCCTCAAACTCTTCGCCAAATCCCTGCCTGAACCGCTCCAACAGCTCCGCGAGCGCCTCTTGCCCATCCCCAAATTCGAACGCCTCCCCCGGGTTGAATGGAAGTTCGAACCGACCGTTGGCCGGGGTCCGGTTGCCTGCTGACAGATCCGGCTCCACCTTGGTGTTGTGCGACTCGCCGTCCCGCAGGTACTCCACGTCGACCGCTTCCCCCTCGTCCAACCGCTCAACGATCCGCGCCGCGTCCTCCGCTGTCGAGACCTGCTCGCCGGCGATCGAGGTGATCATATCTCCCACCTCAATCCCCGCTGCATCGGCTCCCGAACCATCGCCCACGGCGGTTACCACAAGCCCGGTGTCGCTCACCTCCACCCGCACCCCCAACTGGGGCCGCGCCGCCTCCGCATTGGGTCGGCCGTCGGGCCGTGAATCCGGCCGGGCTTCAGGCGCTGGGAGCCCGGGCCGCACCCCTTCGCGGCTCGGAACGCCTCCCGATTGCGGAAAGCCGTCCGCGTTGCCGAAAGCCGGCGTCACAGTGTTGGTCTGAAAACCAAAGCGCGGATCGTCGTCATCGAGCGCCAAGACCAGCGCCGCCACGCCCAGCGCTAGGGCGACGACAGCCGTCAATAGGGCGAACCAGCCCAGCGGAGTGCCCCGCTCCATTGTCCTATCCCTTCGCGCCCGTCAAGATGGGCATTGAATGATCGTCCAGTCGCGGCCATGCGCCACAGTCTCTTAAGAGATCGTGCACGCTCTTCGCAAGAGGACGGTCATGGAGTTGTAAGACGTTCGTAAACAGCGCCCGGATCTCAGCCCGTGGGGTGGAGGGGCGGACAATATTGGCACGGGATGGGGGAACCCCATCCCGTGCCATGTCGTCTAGGTAGGAAGGGAAGGTCGCGTGTCTGACCTCGAAGGTATTGTCTTGTTCCCGCCGTGCCAGCGTTGCGATGAAGGGACTCTCGTCCCGTTGTCTGACTTCGGTGGCCAAGGTGCACCCATCCACTACAAAGCATGGGTCTGCACGACTCCTGACTGCGGGTTCAACCTTAAGATCCGCAACGGAGATGTCTACATCGATGAGCCCGTTAGCGATGGCACCAACCGCGAGCGACGCTAAGTTCGGCTCCCCCCTCCTTGGGGAGGGGGTGTAACGATGCTTGGTCAGCGCAAACGCCCTGGCCAACTTCTCCGGCCCAGCTTCGCCGGGTGGCGACTCGGTCTGGCCGCCATCCTGGTCCTCGTGGCTCCCATTGTTGTGGGCTTCCTGCTGCTCGCTGAGTTCGATGTCTTGATCGATGACGACACGTCGACCGGCCAGCTCGGCGAATTCGTCGCCGATGAGGCGCCGGACGAAACCCAGGGCGAGAGCGAACCGACATTCGTCCTCGACGACAGCGAGTTACCGCGCGCTGAGGATGTCGCTCTCCAGACCGAAGAACCGCGCCGGGAACCGGAGTCCAACGCCGATCCCGAGACGGAAGCGCCGACCGATCCGCAGCCCTACATCGTCGTCCCTGGCGACACGCTCGCCTCGATCGCCGTGCGGCAAGGCCGCACCATCTTCGCCATCGCGGCCTTCAACGGCATCGAGGACATCAACCGGCTTGATGTCGGTCAACGCCTCCAGATCCCTCCAGCCAGCTACGTCCCGCCGCCTCCGGAAGATCCGGACGCCGATGATCCCGCCGCCACATCCGTTACGCCGTTACCGCCCCTTCCCCCAGGTCCGATCGGCGACGCGCCGCAATGATCCGCTGCCTCGCCCGTTAACCTCCACGCCTCCAATGTCCCGCGCGGACTTGTCCCCTGAGGCGGAGCTTCATACCCTGGCAAGGTTGGAGACGAGATGTCGGGGAGTGGCGCAGCCTGGCAGCGCGCTTCGTTCGGGACGAAGAGGTCGGAGGTTCAAATCCTCTCTCCCCGACCACCGGTCCTCTGCCCTGGGGAGTGCCGTCACCGCCGGCATGGCGTATTCGTCCGGCGGCCGAGCTTCCTGGAATCCGCGTTCTCGTATACCGAAGATCGCGAAGGCCTCTCGGTCGACTCGCAATTCGTTTAGGCGCTGGGCCCTCCGCGCCTCCATGACGCGCGCTCGGGCGTGCCGCAGCGCCGGGAGATCGTCAAGCTCCGTCGGATCCCTCTGAGGTTGTTCGCGCTAACGGGTGTGGTGCGTTCGCGACGGGTCGATGAGCGTGTCCCATTCCTCACGCGTGTTCCCCGCCTGGCCCAGGCCCACGATCGCAAAATCCACGACACGGTCGGCGTTCCCGAATCCCGTCGTCTCGACATCGAGCACGGCGAAGGATCTGTGTCTGCGCATTTGCGTGTTGGTGAGGATACGAGTCGCCTGCGGATGTGCTGAAGCTATGCAATATCTAGGCTTGGAACAGCCTCGCTTGCCGCGCTGCCGGTCGAATGCCACGCACAGTTCGTTCCCAACGCAGCTTCTTCGATGGAACGAATCTCCTCCCACAGCGTCTCGCGTAATACGGATCACGCTGGATACACCCGGCTCCAACGTGGTCTGCTATCAGCGCCGGGAGGACCCACGTGCGACGCCGAAACCTCATCAGCACTGCTGTACTCAGTTTCGCCTTGTTCGGACTTGCCGCCTGCAGCAGTGGCTCCCCGCCCGATGCCGCCTCCACCGACGACCTACCGCCCCTGATCAACCCCAGTTCATCGGACCCTGAAGCATCACCTACCGCCTCCTCCGACCTTCCCCAACCAGCCACACCCAGCGATGTCCCCCAAACCTCCGCCCTCGACGATCCAGCCCCAGCCGCAGAGGACCCGGGCCTACCGCTGTCCGACGTTGACGCCGACGTTGA